>ENA-ORBV01000497-ORBV01000497.1-microbial-mat-metagenome-genome-assembly--contig:-NODE-497-length-90295-cov-12.240761_pt1 | contig 90295 bp, 73 predicted proteins | sample MGYA00237777_ERZ505514 | MGnify/ENA primary metagenome ERZ505514 (study PRJEB26160, sample SAMN06269048) | microbial mat metagenome | isolation source: Oligotrophic lake microbial mat | place...
CCCGGTTCAAACAGCCTGATCTATTTTTTTATCCAAAATAATTAAAACCATGAAAATTTTAATGCTGACGCTGGTGGCGGCGGTGATGATGTGGTGTGTAAATGGAAATGGCACGGATAAGACTCCCACGCATTCACAGACAGATACAACTATTTTGAGGCAGCCTGCTGCTTCCCTACAGTCCGTTCCTTATAAATCAGACACTGTTGCTTCCTCCTATTTCACAATAACATTCGAGGGGCATAAAGTGCCTGTACAATTGAGGTACAATGACGGAAAGCGAAGAGAGATGCCTGCCTATACTCACCTTTTAAAGGATGGGGAAGTCGTGCATACCCCTAGCAGTGGGCTTTACCGAACGCCTCATGAAGGGAAGGAGTGGCTACAAATTACAGAAGTATTGGAAGGCGTTCTACTCTATTGTGTTTATGGCGGCGAAGGTATGTATAATGGTGAATTGCTACCGGCACGTCCAATGCTCCTGAAGCTTGAATATTATGATTCCACGTACAGCAAGCTGCGCCACACTTTTGAGTTCAGGAAACACAATCCATATACAAAGGATAAGAACTCAAAAATTGAATTCGAAGAGTTTTTTGATGCAGAAGCAGGTTTTGCGTATGACCGGAGCACACGAAAGCCTTATAAGTACTGGACCCAAACTGACCTCCAGTCTTTTGACAACCAATACATAGGAATATCTTACCAACTGCATCATCGGAATAAGAACAATGCACTCATTAAAATTACAAGTACACTTATTGCAGTTAATGCGGATGGTCAGGTCGTTTTTCGCAAGAAAGATATGGATATGCTACCCCCTCCTTAGTAACACAAGATGGCCGTTATTTTGTAGTTCAGTTCGGCTTGTTGGAGAATATACAAAATTTCTCTAATAAAATTAAAAATGAAGGTTTTCGTATTTATGAACTGGCAACAGGAAAGATCATTTATGAAGAACAGGCGGAAATCCCATCAATTCGTTATGATGCACCTTACGAATATCATGATCCTTATGTCAAGATAAGCAAAACTATTTTAGGAAAAGAAAGTGTTGATCGAACACAAATCATTTTCGATCTAAACAACAGAATCAAATATGAGAAGAGATTTACGGAAGAGGAAATAAAAGAATCTTCCAAAAACTGGCGAAAGTTAGATGCTTCCCCCAGAGGTCTTCTGGACTTTTATGAATTTTCTTCCCAAACCTTTTAAAATTCGGAACCTATGAAACCCTTTAAATTTTTCATCATATTCATTTTGGGATTAAGTGCTTTTAACTCAACGCATGCACAACAGCTTATTCAATTCAGAAAGCATACCAACGGAACTACCTATGGCAACCCCGCTAATTTCCCGCCAACTGGCGTTGCTGACGATTTTGGCCCCCGTAAGCTAACTGACAACTGGCATGGCGCGATTGACTACAATGCTAATCCCAACGGTCACTCGGCCATATGACGAATTTTATTTCCCTGATTTTATCACACGCATTCACAAAGATGATCTCACCAATGAGACTTCACCAACGAAGCTATCCCATTGCCCAATGAGTACTCGCTATAATGATGGACGCTATCAAATAAAAGCGAGGGTGACGAATATTCGAAATGCGAATACGGATTCACCAGCCAATAATTTAACCATAGACAACTACAAACCCTTCATCCGCTCCGTAAAAGTGCAGGCAAATGGAAATACCTTCTACCACAGAAGATGGGATTGTGATGATGATGGCTGCCAGGGAATGAAGTTATCGCCTTTGCCGGTTGTTCCCAATATCCTGAAAAGCGAAGTCAGCGGAGGGCTGTATGTGACCATTGAAGCCAGCGAGCCACTGCAAGCGGCTGCTTTGCAGGTCAGTAGCCTCAGCAACATCACCCGGACCTGGCACCAGGAAGATGGGCGGTTAAGGCAATTCCTGATCAGCCCTTCGCAGGTAAACACGTTATTGTCAGCACAAAGCATCGTGCTCAAGTTTACAGGCACCGACTGGAGCAACAATGCGCTGCTGGCTCTGAATGCTTCCCATGCGGGTTCTTCCTGTGTGAAGATACCAAAACGCACCGGCGACAATAGCTGGGGAGACAATATGGCTACCGGTACTGATGTTGTTCATTTCTTCAACCCCGGCTGTGGCGGCCCACGTGACGGTGAACCTACCCTTACCATCATCCCAGACGAAAGTTGCTTCAACTACGGCACGGGCATCACCTGGGAAGTCACCCAACCCGCTAATCATACTGCTGCTGACGGAGCCATTGTATTGAATGTAGAAGGCGGCATCGAGCCCTACCGCTACGAGTGGTCAAACGGTGGCACTACGGATAAAGCGGAAGGTCTCGCGTCCGGCGAATATTGCGTCACGGTGTACGATGCCTTGTGCTGCGAGCAGGAGGTATGCATCGAGCTATGTCCGAATATCGGGATGCCTCCTGTTATTGTTGGCGGCTCTTCTACCTGCATGGTTCAAACAGCCTGATCTATTTTTTGACAGGGTTTCCCGCACAGGGCTATCCTTACACTTACCTCTGGAATACCGGCCAAACAACTCTCAGCCTGTTTTACATCCCCAGCGGCACCTATTCCCTAACCGTAACCGATGTCAATGGCTGCACAGTAGAAGCAAGTTATACCCTTTTTGCGGCGGGGGAACCTATGGTTATCTTTGAATCGGCACCACCCTGCCCGGGCATAAATAATGGACAGGTCGCTGCTGCCGCCTATACGCCGGATGGCACGGGTGGTCCCTATAACTTTGTCTGGAGTTCCGGCTTAATCGAGTTCAACAACTACCTTAGCGAACTGAATAATGTTGGGCCGGGCAACTACTGCGTTACAATTACGGACGCGAATGGTGGCGGGGCTTGTCCGGTAGTCCGCTGTGTGCAACTGAATGCTTTAGTACCCGACAGTCCGCTGACCCTGAAAAAGGAAGACGTCGTCAACTCCTGTGGCGAATCCCCTTCCGGCAGCATAACGCTGGATATTTCCGGAGGGATACAGCCGCAGTCCGGGGGTGTTTATGCATATACCATTCAATGGGCGAATGGCCTCGGTTCATCGCCAACCCTCTACAATCTTGCCCCCGCAACCTATTGTTATACCGTAACCGATTATTGCGGCGCTACGGCTTCCGATTGTGTAGAAGTGCTGGAACAGGAAAATACAGCTTTTGATTTAGAATTACAGGCGATACAGCACGTTTCGGCACCAAATCAAAATGATGGCTTGGTTGCTGTTGTTCCGACAGTTTCAGGGGATTATTCCTTTCAATGGAGCAACAACGTGAATGGTGCAAGCATCAATAGCGTGGAGCCGGGAACCTATTCAGTTACGGCAACGAACTTGACAACCGGGTGTAGCATCATACGATCCTATGTCATAGAAGATTGCCAAAACGTCCCCACTTTTGATGCAAGGCTTGTTGGTGACCTGGTCGGCGCAGCGCCGGCAACTTTCCACGCCCAAATTTCTGAAGCAGGCGGCGCTTTTTCCGGGGATATTCCGCCAGGTTTTTCCGTCGTTTGGGAAACACACCAGGATGGCGTGATTGGGCATGGGGCAACCGTGACGCTCCCTGCCAATTTTAGTGGAAACTGGGTACAAGCTACTGTCTCGAACGGATGCACCGAAAAAGTGCTCTACAAACCAATATTGCGCTGCCCGGCAGCCTCGCCAAATTTTAACAACCCACTCAGTTTTTTTGTCACCGGGCGCAAGCAGCCTTGTACTGGATTTTCTGATGGCAGCATCACGCTGGTCATTCCAAAACCGGGAAATGGCGATGCCGTAGCTGTTGTGATGGATGAAAACTTTGAAATTCCGGTCAGCGGCGGGGACGAAGATTTTTATTATGTTGAAATCGGAAACCTTCCCGGAAACGTTGAAATAGGACTCCAGATTACGGTTGGTGATTGTACTTACGATTTTACGTTCAATCTGGGAGAACGAACACCAGAGCAGCAATTTGATCGCCTTGAGGGAGATGTTTGTTTCTTTAATGAAGCTTGTGATGGAATTTCATTTCTCCCCGAAAATCAACTTCAGGTTCCGGCTACTTTGCACTGGACCAACTCACAAGGCACCTCTTTTGTGCAGTGCAAAACGCCATTGCTTTGCAATGATGTTCAAGTGGGACACAAAGAATTTAGCAAACGATGGGTTACTGCAATTGAGTACGAAAACACCCTTCTGGAAGCTCTTAACTCGCCAAATTACCCGCCTTCGTATATCGAAACAATTCTTGTATCAGCACGAGCAAGGACTCATCAGTTTACTCCCCCTTGCAGGAATGTTAAATATTGCAGAGGAAATTTGCAGTATGTGGCCAAAGCTCCGGCACTGACACTGGCCTCTAATAATGTAGTCGAGTTGGGTAACGGCTGTCGGATGGCGGATTGTGCATTAGAAAATATTGTGGTTTGTCCTGAAGACGCAGACTTGTTTGGTGGTATCCAGACAGGAACGAACTGTTTTCCCCGAAGCCGGAATGTTTTTGATCTTATCGTAAATATGGCTTCCATGGCAGAAGAATTTGGAGAAATTTTTACTAATTCACCATTATTTGAATTCCTGAGTCAAAATCAGCTTAGGCAAGAAGCTAAATGTGCCAATGTTATATATTGTCAAAGTGATTTCTCCATTATTGATGACAATATTGATGAGATTAATTGCTTCGTTCCGCTTTATTCTTGCGGTGCTTACGTCGGCGAAAGTTGTTCTTCTACTGCTGTTTATAACGCTTCAGGGACGTTTATAGGCTATCGGGTACTTTGTCAGGCGAGCGGATTTCCTAATGATTGTCCTGAAGTAGAAGTAGAAGTGAAAATTATTAAAGTAAGCGATGTAGTACTCCAACAATCAGAAAATTTTAGTGGAGATAATCTCTTCAAGGCAATTATTGATACTTATGATGAAGAAAAACTGATCAACTTTTGCCTTGCACAAGATGGCGACATCGCTAATCCAAAAGGAATGATGAATACGGCTCAAGGCTTTGCCATGGATGATTTCGATCCTTTTGGGGATCGTGTTTTCAAAACAAAAACAGATACAACCACAACTCATTTTGTAGAGGACTGGGAAAAACAAATCACCTGCTACATGGCAGCATAGGCGACAAAACCATCGGCCAATACGTCTTTTCCAACTTAGTGGCTGCTACAAAGCGGGCTTATATTTCTTTTATAGCCCCCCTTTAGTCCTGAAGGCGGGGTGGTTGCCCTTTCCGGCGAAAATGAGGAGGCACTCCTGGCTACAGCGCAAATCCCGTCTTTGGCCAACGAGGCCGGTGACCTTAGATCAAAAATCGCCGTCTTCCCCAACCCGTTCAACAACAAAGTCCGCATCCGGGCATCCGAAGACGCCATTGCTGTGATACAGGTTGCCAATGCGTTGGGTCAAACGATTTATGATTCCAGAGACCAGGTTTTCAGCAACTTTGAAATTGAGTTTGGCGAAAATGCCAGCGGAATTTATTTCCTGAAGTTCTACGATCATTCGGGCGCTTTGGTCGCTACCAATAGCGTCGTGAAAATGGACAAAGGTCTATGACAATAGCTTTATAACCACTTCAGAGAAGAGCGTGGCGCATTTGTTGCCACGCTCTTCCCCTTTCAATTCAACCGCCATCCCCAAAAACTTGAATACATCGTGCATCGCACCCACTTTTTTTATATTTTTGCGTCAAATATCCTGAATGGATCAGACTTTGAAGCTGTACAACAGCCTGACGCGCGAGAAAGAAATCTTCCAACCCTTACACGAAGGCCGCATTGGCATGTATGTGTGCGGGCCTACTGTTTATAACGATGTACACCTTGGTAATTGCCGCACGTTCATCAGTTTTGACATCATTTACCGGTACCTGACGGCCCTCGGTTACAAAGTGCGCTACGTACGCAACATCACCGATGTGGGTCACCTGCTCGACGATGGCGAAGACCGCATCCTGAAAGGTGCCCGACTGGAACAGGTGGAACCTATGGAAATCGTGGAAAAATACACGAACGGATTCCACCACATCATGCGTATTTTCAACGTCTTACCGCCGAGCATTGAGCCACGTGCTACCGGCCATATTCCGGAGCAGATCGAAATGGTGGAAGCCATTCTCAAAAATGGTTATGGCTACGAGCGCAACGGTTCGGTCTATTTTGACACGCTGAAATTCATCAAAGACAAAGGCGTTTACGGCCAGATTTCGGGTAGGGTAGTGGACGAGCTGCTTGCCGAAACCCGCGAAAACCTGAAAAACCAGGACGAAAAAAACCATCCTGCCGACTTCGCCATCTGGATGAAAGCGGCACCCGAACACATCATGCGCTGGCGCTCCCCGTGGTCGGAAGGGTTTCCGGGGTGGCACTTAGAATGCTCGGCCATGAGCACAAAATATCTGGGCAAAACCTTCGACATCCACGGCGGCGGCGGCGACCTCAAGTTTCCGCACCACGAAAACGAAGTGGCTCAGAGTTACGGCGCTTGCGACTGCGCCCCGGCTCGCTACTGGCTGCACACCAATATGTTGCTGCTGAATGGTAAGAAGATGAGCAAAAGCGATGGTAACACCATCAGTCCCAACGAATTATTTGCCGGCGAAAGCGTCCACGTTTCCAAAGGCTACAGCCCGATGGTCGTGCGCTTTTTTATGCTTCAGACCCACTACCGCAGCACACTGGATGTATCGGACGAAGCATTGCAAGCCGCAGAAAAAGGTTACCTTCGCCTCATGGAAGCCATGCGACTCCTGCAGGAGATGCAGCACCCCGGCAATGGCTCGACTACGGCACTCGACGCAGAACTCAACCAGTTGATGGACGACGTGCATGCTGAAATGAGCGACGATTTCAATACGCCAAAATCATTGGCTCGGTTGTTTGAATTAGTGACGAAAGTGAACAGTTTCAAAGGCGGCCAATTGTCGCTTGCCGATATTACGGACGAGAGTCTTGAAAAACTGAAAGCGACCGTGAACCATTTTGTCTTTGATGTGTTTGGATTGTTAGATGAATCCCAGCAAAGAGGATCCGGCGACAGTAAAACCCTTGATGGCCTGATGCAACTTGTGATAGAAATCAGACAAGAAGCCCGCACCAGAAAAGACTGGGGTACCTCAGACAAAATCCGCGACGTGCTGGCAAACCTGCAACTTCAGTTGAAGGACGGCAAAGAAGGGACGAGCTGGGAAAAAATTGTTTAACGGGTTGATTTAGTAAGATATTAAGCCTTCCGTAAGCTTTTGATAGCCAATACGGAGTTTAAGTCATTGAACAGTAGTAGGGTTGCGACAAAAAAAAAAAATAAAAAAAAATAAAAATTTGTTGCAATTTAATCAAGAAGCGTTATATTTGCGTTATCAAATGCATTAGAAGAGAGCAAAAGCCTAAAAGAAAAGCTCATCGTTTCAGTGCCTTTGACCACAAATCGAAAAGTGCGTCTTACTCGCAATAAAGAAGTTTTCATTTGGTTTTTTGGGGTTATATTAGAGGCGGTCACCACAAATGATCGCCTTTTTTTATTCTACCGACATTTAGTTCCGTAGGGACTCAATGGACAGGCTTCAAGTTTCCAACAAACAATACACACCTTTCCCCCTGCTTTTAAGCTTATTCGTTTTGTCTTTCACGCTTGAACATCAAATTAAGAACAGGCGCTTACAAGTCTCTGTTGAGCAGAAATTCTGCTAATTCATACAGGGGCAATTTTCGGACGTCTGGCACAGCAACCTGATCTAAGTGTCTGATTGCTTGATGGTGATAATGGTTCCTTTCTTCTTTTGCAAGATCAGGTGCCTTAAATTGTCGGAGCAGGGTAGTCACTTCCTGGATTTTGGCCTGTTCGTCGGTTGTCGGCGTGCTTATAAGGCGCAACAAATTCGCTTTAGCAACGGAATCGGCAAGTTCTAACGCTTTCAAAATCAGGAAGGTTTTTTTATTCTGGACGATATCGCCGCCGGTTTTTTTGCCAAACTTTCCGGCGTCCCCAAAAGTATCGAGGAGGTCATCCTGTAACTGAAAAGCAATGCCGAGTTTGCGACCAAATTCATAAAGGTGATGGAGGTCGGAATCGGAAGCACCAGCGGTCATAGCGCCCATTTCAAGGCTGCAACCTAAGAGCACCGCTGTTTTATATTCGATCATGCGCAGGTACTGTGGGATGGTTACGGTGTCCATCCGTTCAAAATCAACGTCCCACTGTTGCCCTTCGCAGACCTGAATGGCGCAGCGGTTAAAAGATTTGAGGAGGCGGACGTTCAGGGGCGCATCAGCGGCATCGAGCAAGTACTGCTGGGCATAGATGAGCATCACATCCCCGGAAAGGATGCCGGCATTCAGGCCAAAGTGGCTGTGAACGGTTGGAATACCGCGGCGCAAAGGGGCTTCATCCATAATATCGTCGTGGATGAGGCTGAAATTGTGAAAAAGTTCAACGGCCATGGCCACGGGCAATGCCTGCCGGAAATCATCGGCAAAGACATGGTACCCCATGAGTGCCAAAAGCGGACGCAGTCTTTTGCCGCCCATCCGGAGAATATAGTTGACCGGCTCGTATAACCCGTTCGGCTCCCGGGTAAAGTGTCCCTGGCCGAGGTATTGTTCAAAAACCACTTTGTAATTTTCAACAGAATGCATGCTTAACGAATTTCGATTTGGCAAATATACCCTGGATTTTGAGTACACCATTACAGAAACAAATTTTACACTCCAGTTATGCACATCAATATTCTAATTGTCGAAAGCAATGCTTCCGATGTGGAACAAGTCAAAAATTGTCTGGATCAGGTTGCGTTTCCCTACAACATCATCCACGCTGATTCTTACACCGAGGGATTGGTAGCCTTGAGGGAACAAACCATTCATCTCGTCTTGCTTGACCTTTCGTTGCTCGGTAATCCCTCGTTGAATACCTTTAGAAATTTTCTACAGGAAGCTCCGGAGGTTCCCATCATTGTGATGACTGGCCCTAAAACGGAAGCAATCGGGTTACAGTCGGTCAAAGCCGGGGCGCAGGATTATCTGATTAAAGGAGAATTCGATGGCAAACAGTTGACCCGAATCATCAAATCTGCATTTAAACGGTTTGAACAACAAACGGCACTGAAGCTGCAAACAGAAGCATTGCCCATGAAGGACAACCGCATGCGGGATGCGCAGGAAATCGCAAAGTTTGCGACCTGGGATATGGATCTGGTTTCCAACAGTATGACCTGGTCGAAAGAAATGTACAAAGTTTTTGGATATGAACCGGATAGTTTTGCACCGGCACTGCGCGATTACAAAGACTATGTACACATTGAGGATCGTAAAATTGTCTCTGATTTTTTTGAAGAAGCCATCAAAACCGGAAAGCCGGTTAAAGCCGAACACCGCATCCTTATCAAGAATCGAATAAAATACCTCCTTGCCCAAGCTCGGGTCAACTATGAAGAACGCTCCAATAAAATCATGTTGATTGGAACAGTGCAAGACATCACGGAACAAAAAGAAACGGACCGCAACAAAGCACAAAACCAACAGCAATCCCCCACCATCAAAGAAGAAGCGCTTTCCAAACTCAGTTTCAGCGTTCGAACGCCGTTGTCTTCCGCCATGAACCTTTTGTACCTGCTTCAGCAAACCAAGCTCTCGGCGCAACAACGGGATTTTGCAGAAGGACTGAAAACCTCTTTCGACGACCTCTACTTAGTCCTCAACAACCTGCTCAACTACGTCCTGTTGCTGACAGAAAGTGCGAGCACCCACGAAGAAGAGATCCGGATGTCTACTATGCTGGGGTCTTTACAAAAGGTGCTGTTGCTGAAAGCCCGGCAGGAAAACATTGAACTGAACTTCAAAGAGGAAACTTCGCTGCCAAAAACCATTGTCTGTGATGTGGAAAAAGTAACCCAGGCTATTCACAACGCCGTTATTCTGGCGCTGCGGAATACGTTCCCCAAGAGCCCGATTGACGTGATTTTGAATAAAAAAATATATGGAAAAGGCCGGATCAGTTTGCAGGTAGAGGTGCGATATGCGGGCAAAGAATTGATCACTGAAGGCTTTTCGCAGATTATAGATTCAAAGGAGAACTGGCAAAACCTGCTTTTCCTGAATGACGAGAACGAAGAGTACGACCAACTTTGCCTGTTCATTTTATTCAAACTGACCGATTTATTGGGGGGTAAAGCAGAAATCCTGAATACGCAAATGCGCCGCAGTACTATTTACTTAGAATTACCTTTTTCCTCTTCGGAACTGCCCAAAGCAGGGATCAAAAACAAACCCATTGCGCCCATCAATATTTTGCTGGTGGAAGACCATATTCTCAATCAGATTGCTACCCGCCACGTACTTACTTCCTGGTCGGAAATGGTTTCCGTTGAAGTCGCTTCCAATGGCATGGAAGGCATTGAAAAGTGGCGCGGGAGCCGCTATGATGTGGTGATTATGGACATCGAAATGCCCGTCATGAACGGCATAGACGCCGCTACTGAAATCCGACGCCAAAGCGATATTCCCATTATCGCGCTGACCGCTAACGCTTCTAAACAGGAAGAAGAGCGTTGCCTGCACAGCGGGATGAACGGCTACCTGAGCAAACCCATTAAGCCGGAGGAATTACAGATGCAAATTTTGCGGGTACTAAGCTAAGGAACGTCGCAAAAATAACTTCCCGATTTGGGCGGCGGCTTTTTGGCTACGCCGAACTTGCATTTCCACCGGACTTCCCGCAATTGCTTTCAGTCGGCGCAATTGCCTTCGTCGGTCGCGTAGCTTAGGCTACGCGCTCTCCTCGCGCCTTGTCCGGTGAAAAAATCCTCACGCCGAAAAGAGGAACTTATTATTGCGACGTTCCTAAGGCTCAAACACTGAGCTACAAAAGACGAGTTATAGGGGTAATACAATTGCCTGGTGCCACATAACACCTGAAATACAATGAGACATCCCGAAAATTCAGGATGTCTCATGTATTATCTTGAAAAAAGAAACTGCTTCGCTTACTCAAGCCTGAACTTCACGGGCAGGTTGAACTGCACGCGAACCGGACGCCCGCGCTGTTTGCCAGGCGTCCATTTGATATTTTGTGAATTCATCAGTTCAACGACGCGCATCGCTTCCTGGCCGCACTGGGCACCAATATCACGTACGATCTTGATATCCGTTACTTTGCCGTCTTTTTCAACTACAAAGGTGATAACCGCTGTACCTTCTACGCCGTTTTCACGGGCGATGGCAGGGTACTTGATGTTTTTATAGATAAATTCAAGCATCTTTTTGTCGGCACACTGCTTCCTCTCGGCTTCTGTTCCACCGGCAGTTTCACAGCCTGGGAACCGTGGCATCTGCTCCACTACTTTGAAGATTTCAGTTTCCTCTTCTTTTGGAGGCGGTGGTGGTGGTGGTGGTGGCGGTGCATCAGCTACCGGCGCGGGACGTTCAACTTCCGTTTGATCGTCAATACTCTGATCCTGAAAAACCGGCGTTTCTTCCGGTACCAAATCATCCGGCACAGCCTGGATCACAGGGGGTGGTGGCGGCGGTGGCGGTGGTGGCGGCTCGGCAGTACGCGGCGGTTCGATTTCGATGTCTTCATCCATCACCAGCGCTCCGTCCGGGATGAAAATTTTGTCTTCGTACTGCGTTACTCCGAATGCCAGCGCGCTTAATCCAACAGCGATAGCCAGACCGAGGTTGAAAAAAGTGCCGCTGAGCCGGAATGAATCCGCTTCAGGGTACTTGTCTCTGACATCCAGGAAATGGCTGTCGGCATACTTTTGAGCGAGATGTTTCGTAGACTGCTTGTTAAAGTAGCTTTTCATGGCGAAGATCAGGCCAATCAAGGCAACAATCAGCAGCACGATCACTAAAGCGAATTCAGTTCCGGTAGGCCCGCTAAAAATGCCTCCCAGCAACGTGAACTGCCCACTCGATAAGAGAATGTCCGGGCTCATACTGACAAGGGTTTGAAAGTGAAAAATTTTTGAATCTTATATTGGCTTTCGCCTTATATCTTTCCAGATGCAAGATAGCAAAACTTTGGTGCATGCCCTGGAAAAAAAAATACACCGGCAGAATTATGCCACGGTCGCCTGGTAGGCAGCAGCGTCCATCAACGCATCCAATTCCTCCGGGGCCGTCAATTCTATTTTTACAATCCAGCCTTCCCCATACGGGGCGCGGTTCACCAGCGTAGGATCATCGCCCTTCGATTCGTCCAATTGGCTGTTGAACTCCAGAATTTTACCCGACACTGGCATAAACAGTTCAGAAGTCGTTTTCACGGCTTCCACAGTCCCGAAAACTTCGCCCTGGGCTAAGGTTTCGCCCACGGTGTCCACTTCAATGTAGACCAATTCGTCCAATTCGCTTTGCGCAAAATCGGTGATGCCCGCATAAGCGACATTGCCTGCCTCCACCCTTAGCCACTCGTGGTCTGCGGTATACTTCAGATTAGCTGGAAATTCCATCATATTCAAAGATGATTTTTGACGCCACCCTTCAACGGGCGCGCCCAAAAATAATGGGATTTTTCTAATCTGCGATATGTTGGAAGGGAATTTTGCGGAAAGAGGCAAGTAGATAGCGACTATTAACGAGTTTTAAACACACAAAAGTAGTGCAGCTTAAAATCCAAAGTACTTCAAACAACTGACTATCAGGTTTTTTTGAGTTAAAAAACTTATTCAAAAGAATAGTTTGCTTTTCTGTTGCCTATCAATTGGAATCTTTTAATTTTGCTTTTCTGTGATACAAAATCTAAGCTGTATGTCGCAAGCAAAGCTAGTCTAAGAAAAAAATGCACCATTAGTTATCACAAATGAATCGTTCAGAACTCTCAAATATTGTTAGCACAAATGAATGACATCGACATCATTGAAAAGTACTGTAACGGAAGTCACAAAGATCGTGAAATTGTTACGGAGCAACTATTGGAAATTCTCATACCTAAAGCATGTACCTATATGTTCAAAAATCAGGGCAAAGACAAGCAGGCATTGATTGAAGAGGTTGCTTGGTACTCCCTTACCGGCAAGGGCAAATTATTAGACAAACTCTGCCTGGTTGAACAAAGCATAGAAGCTTATTACATGACAATCATTCGGAATGAGTGGCCCAGATTTTTGGGCAAGAGCAGACAACAAGAGGATGTCGGAGGGGTATCAGAAAACCAATACTTCACGGAATCGGAATCGGCTTCCGGTATGCTTGAAATTCAGCAAACATTAGACTTGATTAGATCCCTGCGCCCAATCTACCACCTGCCAGTTTTGATGAGTGCGCTTGGTTTTAGCTACGCCGACTTGCACCATCAGGCTTTCTCTGACATAAGATCCGCAGTGGTGCGGGTGCTTGAACAATATGGCATCAACGCAGAAGGCTTTGAGTTGAAGGGGGATATTTTTGAAATTTCCAACGATACCTACCGGCAGCGATTGTCACAGGGAAGGCAACGTCTAAAAATGCTATTTTTTCGCCATCAAGCTTAAATCAGGCATGATCAATCCAGAATATTTTGAAAAAGTGTTTGCATACCTGCATCAGGAACTGGCCTCCGATGAAGTGGAGGCATTTGAACGCAAATTAGCGGAGGATCCGTTGCTTGCAGAAGAGTTGAAGGCGCAACAGCAAATACTACAACAACCTGAAGGCAAGTCATTTGAAACGACACTGAGCCATATTCACAACACGCTGCAAGCTCCTGAAGTCAGGTTTCACAGCCTGAAACCGCAACACGAAAAAGCCGTTGAGGAGGTTCTTGCAGCTTTGCAAAAGGAAGATGTTGAAACACAAGAAGTCATTCATCAGGAACCCGTAGCGCCAGACGCGCCCGGAGTGGTTATTCAAATTCCTGTCTGGTCTCTGCGGCTGCTTAAAATTGCGGTGCTCGTTGTGCCGGTTTTGATCATCAGCTTATTCTATTGGTTGAGAGAGACTCCGCCTGTTGCTCCGTCTGATGCCCCCCAGCAAGCGCAGAAAAAAAAGGATAGCATGTTATTATTACATATGATTAAGGCTTTACCCCAATACGAGCCATCGTATGCTTATCAGGAAGACCTGTTAGAAAGTAAAGAGCATCAGCAAGATATAAAGCTTACTACAGAATCTGTTGATTCCTTGAGGTGGTTGGATTCCCCAAGCGGCTCCACCGCTTCACAGACCTGTATTTATAAGCTTAATGAAAGTACGCGCAGCATGCAACAGTTTGATTATTCCACTGCGGAGCAATTGCTGAAAGAAATTATTAGCGCCAAGTGCAATGACCAGATTACACAGACCGCCAAGATTAATCTTGCAATGACCATGAAAGCGCAGGGGAAAAATGATCAGGTTCCAAAATTACTGGAATCTATCCCGGACGGAAAGGTAAAGAAGGAAAATGAACCAACCATTAAGCTATTGCTTGATGAAGCGAATAAAAAAAATTGATTAACCAAAACTTAAATAACTAAAACACACCAGTCATGACAAAGATCATTGAACCGGAAAATTCAAAACAACCTAGGAAAAGTGCCCCGCAGAACGAGCTTAAAAAAACAACTGCCGCTCAGGGAGAAGGGAAGCGCGCATTAGTGGGTTTTTTATTTTCCTATTCCAACACTGCAACGGGAGAGTTTTGGCCCCTGTTCGAAGGAAAAAACACCATTGGCAGCAGCGCTAACAACGACATTATTTTGTTAGAAGCAGGCGTTTCAGAAATGCATGCCAGCGTATTCGTAATCAAAAAACGAGATGAAACGAGCCTGGATTTTCGTATTCAGGACGCCGGCAGCTCCAACTCAACGATTGTTGACAAACAACAGCTGTTCGCAGGAGATGTAACGCCACTCAAAGAACGAAGTGTCGTCTCCATCGGAGGTTACACACTCATCGCGACCCTTGTTGATTATGCTGCCGAGCAGTTAGTCCCAAATCCTGGTTTTGAAAGCCGGGAACCCGAAGAAGAAGACCTCTCAGCAATTAAAGGAGAACTGATGAAAAGTCAAGCAAAGCCAGACAGGGGACGGACGCGTACCTAACGCCTCTCTAATGCATGTTTACGATAATTTCTGCTTCGTAAATGCTCTACCACACTTACCTGACTAAAAATACTTCTTTTAGAGTCAGTAAAACCTCATCGTTATGCCGCGCATTACAATCGAAAACTTCGAATATACTTTGGAAGACGCCATTGAACGGGAGGATGGCACCGTTGGAAATCTGTATAAGGGAAAAGACCTCTCCACAGGAGCGTTAGTGGCCATCAAAGTCTTGACCAACGAAGATTTTGTAAACAACGAGCGCAACCTTGACCGAATCAGAGCTGCGATTGACCTCAATATTGATCACAGCAATGTGCTTAAAATACACGGGCTTTACTACCACCAGGGATTGGAGCTTTACCACGAGGTATTGGAGTTTGTGCAAGGCCAAACCTTGAAAACAAAACTGAATGACTATTACAACGAACACAACGCTCCTCTGCCTGAATATTTTGTATTGCAAAAGGCCCTACAAATCCTTGAAGGTTTGCAGGCCATACATGAAGCAGGTGGCGTTCACAGGGATTTAGACCCCTCTAACATCATGTGCTGCCCGGATGGAACAATCAAAATTATGGATCTCGATATTTTGTATTGTCCCGGACGACGAGACGGTACTATTCCTGGAACGCGCCTTGGTAAGCTTGGCTACATGTCTCCCCAACAAATGCAGGCTCGGCCAAAATACAAACCTGCTCCCGATTGGGATTTGTACGCTTTAGGCATTGCCATTTATGAATTGCTCACGGGCAAACAGCCATTTGTAAGGGGCGTAGATAAAGCCACTGAAGATGCAATCTTACACGCCCCCCTGGCCAAAGATCCTGAAATTTCGTCAAAGCTTTTCAAGCTTTTGGAAAAAGCAACCGCTAAGCAACCTCAAAACCGATATCTGGATGCGCAATCATTTAAAGAAGCCATTGAAGCTTATTTGTGCCCCCGAAGGGGGCCAAGGATCCCGATTCCTCCTGTTCCTCCTATCCCAAAACCATTCCTGTATGGTGGATTAGGCGTTTTTGCGATCCTGTTGCTTTTTCTGTTTGAACCGACAACGTGGGAGCTAATTCAAAAACTTTTTTCCACGTCTACATACACAAACCCGCCAGTTGCCAAAATAAAGCTACTTGACCCAGTAAGTGGTGAATGTAGGTCTCCCTGCAGATTTAATATGGAAAGCGTTTCTGAAAATGTAACCAACCAAACGACTTACGAGTGGTCGGATGGCATCGAAACCAAAGTCACGCGAACCGCCAGTTTTTTTTATAACACCCCCGGGACGCGCCGAGTTAGCTTAACCGTGACCAACCCGGATGGTTCCGACTCAACAAAAATTGAGATAGAGGCGACTACTCCGCCCAACACAGTACCCTACTCTGTAGGGATCACTGTTGTAGCACCAGTGGGAGTACTTTGTACAATTCCTTGTCAGGTAAACTTAGAAGTATCAACACCTATGAATATGCCAGTCGGAACCAGATACGCCTGGTTAGACAACAAAAATACTGCAAAGGCCGGAACAACGGCTATTTTTCTATATGGTAATCCCGGAACTTATACCGTAAAACTGACCGCTTCAGCGCCGGATGGGAGACAAGCAACAGCTGAAAAGGTTTTTAGGGTGCAGGGAGATTATTCGCTTAGGATTCCTGATGATAGTAGGGAGTGGATGCAGGAATATGGCCTGATTGGCCAATTCCTGAAACTCGAAACGGATGATAATAAATTGATTATATCGTATAGAGACGGTAGTGGAAGGAATCAGAAGAGAACTGCCGGAGTAGATGAGAACCGAAACGGGAAAATAGATGCGAATGAATACATCAACTAATCAACCTACTCAACCATGATGATCAAATCAACAGGCCAGGTAAGCCTTCAGGGGGGGCGGGAAGAAAATCAGGACGCCGTATTGCACGAAGTATTGCCCAATGGATGGTTACTGCTGGCAGTATGCGACGGAATGGGCGGATTGAGCGGAGGGCGACTGGCCTCCACCATTGCGGTTAATCAATTGGCGGGCTATTGCCGCGAAAACTATGCCCACAAATCGGCCACGCAGTTGCTAGCCAGTGCCATAATAGCCGCCAATCAGGCCATCCTAAACCAGAGTAAAGCCAACGCCCAGCGCATGGGAACCACCGTAGCCGCGTTATTGCTGACTCCCGACGCCGCTTGTATCGCCCATGTAGGAGACAGCAGGATTTATCAGCTCAGAAAAGGTAAACTTTTGTTTAAAACACAGGATGATTCCAAAGCCTGGCTCAGGGTGTTGGGCAAAGAACTAACAGAAGAAGAAGCCCGGACGCACGAGGATTCAGATGTTCTTACCAAAGCATTGGGCATCGCGTTGGATACCACACCAACAGTAAATAAACTAAATTATAAAAAAGGTGACGTGTTTTTGCTTTGCTCGGACGGAGTTTGGAACCTCAAACCGGAGAAGGAACTGCTCCACTTGGTCAGCTCCGAAAAAGATATGTCCAAGATGATTCCCTGGCTACTTAACGATTTGAATCAAAACGCGGCTGCAAATGGAGGCGGGCATGATAACCTGTCGGCAATAGCCCTAATGACGGCCAGCGGTTCAAAAACGCCCGCCAATCTCAGATTGGAGTACCTCAAATGGGCGGTCATTCTTTTGGTTGGTATCCTTTCAAGCACTGCTTTTTCATGGTATTATTTTGGGCCTGGCAACCAACCCACACCAGATCAGGACCCTTCTGCATCCCAGAAACATCAAAACATCATAGAGCTACTCCGCGACAGCCTTAGGCTCGTGGAACAGCAGGAAAGTATGCTGCGCGATTCCATCAGGCTACTGAACAAGCAGGAGTCAAAAAAAGATGACCCTAAAAATAAAAAAAAGGATAAAATTCAGGAACAGGAAGCTGCTACTGAACACCCCCAAAAGGACACTCTAAAAGAAAATAAAGAAATAATGGAAACGCCTCCTCACAACGAGCCAGCACAGGACTCTACCAAACAAGAATAACAAACTCTCAACTCTCAACTCTCAACATAAAAAACGATTATTCGCATGAAAACCATCATCACCATTGGCAGCGGAAAACAATCCCCCAGCCACCTTATCCTTAACGGCGATTTTATCAGCGACCAGCACGGCGAGCTCGTGATCTTTGAAAATGACCGGATTGCCTACGAGGATTACAGCAGCAACGGCACTACCGTTAACGGCCAACTAGTCAACAATTCAAGTCGTCCCGTAAAGCGCGGAGACACCATCATTTTCCCTAAAGACATCCCACTTGCCTGGAGCAGTATCCCGGTCATTCCAAAAGCAGACGACCAGACCTTTGCTGTGGTTAATGTAGGACGGGAAGCAGGCCTAAACCAGATTGTTCTGCCCGGCGAGCAAATTGGCCGCACTCACGCTACCATTTATGTTCAAAAAAACGGGAATATCCTGCTCTATGACAAAAGTGTGAACGGCGTAAGCGTCAACGGCATGCAGGTTCAGCGGTGGAAACAAACGCCCGTGAAACGCGGAGATCGGGTGGTTTTTGCAGGATTGCAGGAGTTGGATTGGAATAAAGTGCCGAAGCCGCCGGTGAAAAAGAGGGCGCTGGTTTTAGGGGTTTTGGGACTTGTTTTGCTGGCATTTGGAGTATGGCTTTATGGCGACCCCCGCGATAATACCTGTTCAATTGATCCCAAGCTATATCCTGTCTATGTTGTATTTAAAACCTATGGCAAACTCACTGTTGGTAGTGACGTTCTTTTCTTTGGCAGTGAAGCCAGCCAAGGACTTGCTGGAAGCGTACAAAATTTGAAGCCTTTTGTTTTCGCAGGTACTGCATTTGGCGTTTTAGGCGAAGGATATTTTGCTACGAATGAGCACGTGGTAAAGGTCAAAAACAAAGGTGTATTTTATTCCAAGTTGTTAGATGGGGCATATGGTGCGCAAATGAGGGAATTGCAAAGGTATATTGTAGAACAGAAAGCAGCTCGAGGCGCTAACATTTATGTAGAGATTGAAGAACATGCTTCCGAAATATACCTTGTTAAACAGGGTTTTAAACTATCGCCTGACGAACTTTTAGGAAACAGTGACTTGCCTCCCGGAAAGTACCATAGAGCAAAATTTATGAGTAGCCTTCCAATGGGGGGGGGAAGTATCTTTAATGATGGCGGAGACCTTGCCATCATTAAATTAGAGAATGCTCAAGACACCGCAAGCTTTAAATACATACCCAGACATTGTTTTGGCAATGACGAAGTTCTGGCGCAAGGAGATGAGGTATTTTATTATGGATATCCCGATTTTAGCATGCGTCTCAGCCTGGATGGTCAAGGCAATCAAGACGTTATCCCACACTATGGGAATGGAAAAATCAATATGCTACAGGGAGCTAATCGTTTAATTGCCAATTATCAAAATGGCGGTGGTGCCAGTGGGTCGCCAGTATTTAATAAACAAAAAAAACTTGTCGCTATTAATGTTGCCATGATGGTAGATAGCCCCGGACAGGTCACCTCTTCCATTTCTCACGCCATTCTAGTCGGAAAGCTTGAAGAACTCTTAGAATCAATGGGATTAATCAATTAATAGTCCTCAAAAAAGTTGAGCCATTTCAGTTTTTTCAATACTCCTCGTACAAAATGTGAGTAAAAAATTGTCACAATAGTGTATTTCGGGCTATAAGCATAACAATATTGCTTATAACCCAGGAATCCGCGCAAAATGCACTTTATTCAAGCCCTTAACAAAACCAGTATAGAAAATTCAGAATATCTTTTATTTTGAAATGTGCTAAAACCCAACGTTATGAGACACTCTATCACCGCCTTATTTATAATCATCCTTTGTGGAATCACCCAAGCTCAATCCTTCGATTGCAAATTGGATTTGGTTCCTATTGTTATTTCCAGTATAAAAAAAGCCTCTATTGAGGAATTGCAAGTATTTCGGAGAGACCACATGCCCCCGGTAAACAGTCGTTTTGATATTAGCCCCAATACCCGGCTTTTTAAAGTGAGCCTCAAAGATGATCTATATATGATTACAGCCCACCCCAATGATGCAGGGTTGGCCATCAACGGTGCCGGGGAAAACAGAATAGCACCACTATACAGCTTTTTGCATGCCTGTGGCCATACGACTTTCAAACACACTAAAGGAGGTATGGCCGCAAGCGCCCCGGAAATGCAAGCCGATACTTTTGCAGGCCGCTATCTGGCGCAAATGGGATTCTTGTGGAAAGACATCAACTCAGTTCTGAGCATGCATATCAAAACTGAAAAAGAGATCAGAATCAAAAATATTTTATTGGGCTATCAGAAAATAAGGCCCGCCCCTAAAGCTGATTACACGCCCTACAACAATAATTGTATTGCGCCCTGTCAGGTTACGCTAACCAGTAATTCTAAAAATACAAATGAATTAACCAGATTTATATGGAATAATCCTGAAAAAGACAATCAGGGAGAGAAGCTTGGGAGTTCAGCAGTTTTCTCTTTTGATAGCCCTCCGGGTAATGTTGTGACACTTAAAGTAATCAACTCGGATGGGCAGGAAGATGCTGTAGAATGTAAAATTACCATTTTGCCTCCGTCTCCACTGATTGCGAAATTTAGTGTAAATCATACCAGTTGCGAAGCCCCGTGCCTTGTCGAAATAAAGAATGAGACAGAAAATGCAGGAGCTTACAAGAATCAATGGTCTTTTGGAGATGGCTATAACTCAGATAGCCCTTTTCTGAGAAGTCATTCATACGACAACCCCGGAAATTACACTATAGAACTCACAGTTTATGATGAGACGAATCAAAAAAGCACGATAAGCAAAACGATTACTGTAAGTCAGAAACAACTCAGTGACACCAATGATCTCCCCGCTTGGAGCCTTACCTTAACTGGCGAATTAGGCATACCAATAAGTGAGTTCGCAGACCACAATTTGTATCCTTCCAAAACAGAGCCGTGGCATCCAGCATCCGGGCTGGCTACACTTTCGCTTGCGGGGAGTATTTCCCTCGACGTCCGAATACTTAAATTCCTTAAACTGGGAATTAACGCAGGTTATTTAGCCTATGGTTACGATAAAACTTCCCTGACCTCGCAATTAGAAAAGTACAGCGAGGATTATAAAATTAATCTGAAGGATATAGAGATTACAAGTACAGGCTATCAATTCGCTTATGTCAGCGCTGGCGTAAGCTTGGAGTTTTCCCCCCAAAGCAAGCGTTTTATCTTTTCGGCTGGCATTAATTTCGGTAAAATGTCGCCTGTTTTTCAGGATAATCAAACCAATATTTACTTTCGAAAAGGTGATGACCAGCTATGGCAAACTACGCTGCGCTATGGTCAGAAAGGACAAAGCTTTGATTTGTGGAATCCTGAAATCAGCTTAGCCTACCGGTTATCAGGTTTTCATTTTATTAACATAAATGGAGGTTTCATTATTTCCAATTATCAAATTGGTAATCAGAGCCATTCTTTTGGCGATAATAATGCCCCCCTGGAATGGCAGCAGGTGAACTTGCGAGCCATACAAGCCGGGCTTGGTTATAGTTTCCTTTTTTAATAATCATTTATAAAAATCCTGACAATGAGATTAACTCAATATCAACTCGCTATAATTACCTTGGCAGGAATTATATCATTTGTTTTTTCTGGATGTGAAAAATCTGAATTGATTGTCGCCGACTTTTCCTTTTCGAATGAAGGATGCCGCGCCCCTTGCCTTATAGAATTCAATAACGAATCTATTGGCACAGTTGACCGCTATACTTGGGATTTTGGCGATGACAGTATAAAAATAACTTCCGATACAATTATCACCCACCGCTATGATGAGCCAGGGGAATACCAAGTCAGCCTAACTGCATCAAATGGACAGGATATCAGCGAAAAAACGGTATTTATTACTATTTCCGGAACACCTTCAGGAGGAAATAATAAAAACGCTTCTATTACTGGCATCAGTCTTTTAGAGTTTCCTTTATCCAAGCCGGATGGATCGAACTGGGATGTAAACAGTTGTTGCCCCGACATTGAAATGAGGGTTTGGAGTGTTGAGCAAGGAAAATATCTTTTCACCGAAGAAATTGTTAAGAATGCAGATTCTACTCCAGTTTCCTGGTCCTGGGGTGGTGTTCCGATTCCGGTTCCCAACGACGAACATTTGATTGTCGAATTTTACGATGAAGACCCTAATGTGTCTTATGAGTTCATAGGAAAAACGGACGATTTCAAGTTGATTAATTTTTCTAATACAAAACCTCCTTTCATTATTCTGGATGATGACAACGTTAGGGTCAGAATTGATCTAATTTGGCAATAAATTGCTTGGTAGTGAATTCCCATTCCCCAAATCCCCTACTTTTGCCCCAAGAAACAAGCACAAATGGGATTCCGTTCTTTTGTCATCCATCCATTGGCGCGCCACGCCGCGCGTCGCATCGTTCACTGGTCGTCGAATGCCATTGCCGCGCAGGAGACTGTATTCCGGCAATTGCTGGTGCAAGGGCGCAACACCGCTTTCGGCAAAGCGCACGACTTCGACAAGATCAACCGCTATGAAGCCTTTCGGGAGCGCGTCCCCATCCGCGACTACGAAGGGTTGCGCCCCTGGATCGAACGCATCAAAGCGGGCGAACGCGACGTACTCTGGCCGGGGCGTCCGGCTTATTTTGCCAAAACGTCCGGTACTACCTCCGGCGTCAAATACATTCCGCTCACCCGCGACAGCCTGCCCAACCACTTTGGCACCGCGCGCAACGCGTTGTTCAATTACTACGCCCGCACAGGCCGGGGCGAGTGGCTCGACGGCAAAATGATCTTCCTGTCGGGCAGTCCAGAAATGGAAACCGTAGGCGGCATCCCTACCGGCCGCTTGTCGGGCATCGTAAACCACCAGGTGCCTTCTTGGCTGCGCACCAACCAGTTGCCGGGCTATCGCACCAATTGCATCGAAGCGTGGGAAGAAAAAGTGGAAAAAATCGTGGACGAAACCCTGCACAAAGACATGCGGCTCATCAGCGGCATCCCACCCTGGGTGCAGATGTACTTCGAACGGCTGCTGGCGCGCAGTGGTAAACAATATATAAAGGATGTGTTCCCGAATTACAGCATGTTCGTTTACGGCGGCGTCAATTTTGAGCCTTACCGGGCAAAATTGGAACAACTCGTGGGCCGAAGAATCGAAAGCTTAGAGACTTACCCGGCTTCGGAGGGCTTCATCGCGTTTCAGGATGATCCGGACAATCGCGCGCTGCTGCTGAATGTAGCTTCGGGTATTTTTTTCGAGTTTATCCCCGCCACCGAAATTTTCAACGACAACCCGACCCGTCTCTGGCTGAAAGACGTGGAACCTGGCGTCAACTATGCCCTGATTATCAACAATAACGCTGGGCTTTGGGGCTACAACATCGGCGACACCGTAGAATTTGTATCGCTCAATCCGCCCCGGATTTTAGTTACGGGCCGCGTGAAACACTTTATTTCCGCTTTCGGCGAACACGTCATCGGCAAAGAAGTCGAAGAAGCGCTGCTGCAAGCGGCACAGGCGCAGGGCGTGCGCGTGGTGGAGTTCACCGTTGCACCCCAGATCGCTCCACCCGAAGGCGGACAACCCTACCACGAGTGGTTCATCGAATTCGACGAAGCGCCGCAAGACCCGATCGCTTTTGCCGCAGCCCTCGATGCCGCCATGATACAGCAAAACATCTACTACCGCGACCTCATTGAAGGGGGTATTCTTAGGCCATTGGTCGTACGCGCCCTTCGCCGGGATGCTTTCCGGGATTATATGAAAGCGGAAGGGAAGCTGGGCGGACAGAATAAGGTGCCGAGGTTGTCGAATGATCGGGGGGTTGCAGAAGGGGTTGGGGTGAGCATGAATCAACGAAAAAAATAGCTAAATTTGCAAAAAAATAGCTATGCAGGAAATTCTAAAATTAAAGGAGCGCGTTGAAATAGCAATTGAATTGGGCGAAAGCCATTACCGTGAATTTAAAAGTGCTTTGGAAGGCCCACCTTCAAATAAAACCCCAAGGGATTTAAAGAAATTGGTGCAGATATAGCTAAAACATTGGTTGCTTTTGCCAATGCAGACGGAGGTGAACTCTTCGTTGGTGTGGAAGATAATCATTCTGTTACAGGAATCCCTTATGACCAGAATAAGTTAAGCTATTTACAAACAGCAGCGGAAACTTATGTAATGAAAGATACGCCTTTACCGCTTAAAAAGGCTGCAATAATAGACTATAATGGCTTAAAAGTAGCTTACTTTTCTGTTGAAAAAGGTTCAAAGTATGTCCACCTTACTGCCAAAGGAGAATGCTTCCAAAGAAGAGACAGAGATAGTGTGCCGACCTCTTCAGAAAGTATTCGGTTTATCAGAGAAGAAGCTGTCTCCAGAGAATATGACAGACAATTTGTTGAAATTGCGCAAGTCACTGATCTGGATATTGATCTCGTGAAATCTGTTGCTCATCAGGTATCGAAAACAATATCTCCTGAAAAATTTTTGCAGTATCTGGAATTAGCTGAATTTGATGGCAACAGACTTCGATTAAGAAAAGCTGCTCTTTTATTGTTCGCTAAAAATCCAGGAAAATGGCATCCCAGGTTGCAAGTTAGAATTCTGAAAGTCCGAGGTACTGAAGAAAAAACGGGCGAAGAGTTCAATGTCGAAGAAATTGAAGAAGTTTCGGGCAATATTTTTTCTCTTATTGAACGAAGCTGGGAAGCCCTAAAACCCAATCTTACAGAAACAAGGTTTTCAAAAGACGGTTTGTTTAAAACTCAAATTATTTATCCGGAGTTAGCTTGTAGAGAAACACTAATTAATGCAATTACGCATAGAGATTATAGTATTGAAGGCAGAGGCATTGAAGTCAGGGTTTTTGACGACAGGCTTGAAATATTGAGCCCTGGCAAGTTATTGTCATCAATAACTATAAAAGATTTAGAGGATCTCAAAGGTGTTCACCAATCCAGAAATACTTACGTTGCGAGGGTGTTGAGAGAGTTTGGCTATATTAGGGAATTAGGAGAGGGTATTCGCAGGATTTTTGAGTTAATGCAAAATAATGATTTAGTAAAGCCTAAAATCGAATCGCCTAATAAATCTTTTATTATTACTTTGTTTTATAAATTCATCTATTCAAAAGAAGAAAAAAATAGGCTTAAAAATTTTGAAAGCTTCAACTTGTCAAGAGAGCAAAAAACTGTCGTTCGATTAGGAATTAATGGAAGGTTAGTTTCTGCAAAAGAAGTTTGGGAGCAAGTGGGTATAGTTAGTGAAGAATATTATCGCTTGCTAATTGAATCTTTACGCAACCTTGGCATCTTGAGGAATAGCCTCACCCAAACGCAAGTAAGCAGTCAAAAAAGCACTTATGGAAACTCCCGGAAAGCAGTTCCTCGCTATAAAATTATATTACCCGGGCAGGAGGTCTCTACTGTCAAAACCATTGAGGATACTTCGGATTAGGCTAAAATATATGTGAGTAATCTGCCTTCTTCTGTAAGGGTAGAAGAGTTGGAGCAAATTTTTTCTCAATTTGGTGAAGTTGTAGACATTTCCATCCCCAAGAATCATCAAACTGGCGAAACAAAAGGATATTGTTTTATTGAGTTTGATAAAAAAGAATCAGTCAGAAAAGTGCTTCAAAATAGGCAGCCGCTTTATTTAAGTAACAGGCAAATATATATTCAAGACTTCCAAAGATAGAACATCAACAGCCGCTCTGCTGTTCTCCTAAAGAATTACTACCGAAATGAACCGAACCTTAATAGCCGCCAGATACGCTCTCGGCGTCCTGCTCGCCATCCCCCTCTCGCCCTTCCTCTACTTCCAAGGCCGGCGCGTCAAAAAGACCATGCCAAAACTGCCGGGAGCGACCGGAAACGAAGGCGCTGCGGGGGAATCAGAACGACCGCTACGGCTGCTCGTCCTTGGCGAAAGCACGATGGCGGGCGTCGGTGTGGATACCCATGAAAATGGCTTTACCGGCGCTCTGGCTCGCTACCTGTCGGAGCGCCTGACAACCGGCGTGTCGTGGAAAGTATTCGCAGAAAGCGGCCACACGGCGAAAACGGCGCTCGAAAGATTAGTCCCGTTGATTCAGGGAGCGCAAGCGGATTTAGTGATTGTCGGCTTGGGCGCCAACGACGCCTTCACCGTTAACCGCCCGGAGCGCTGGGGCAGGCAGGTCGTCGCCCTGATCGCTGCCCTGCGGGAAAAGCTGGGCGGCGTGCCCATCGTTTTCCTGAGTGTGCCACCCATCAGGGAGTTTCCGGCATTCAGCAGACCGCTCCGGTTTATCGTGGGAAACTTAGCCGTTTTGCTGAGCAAAGAATTGGACCGTCGCGTGGTCAACCAACCGGGGGTGTACCATGCTTCCAAATGCCTTGTCCTGCAAGAGTGGTTCAAAATACATGGTGCCCACCTGAAACGATCGGATTTTTTCAGCGACGGGGTGCATCCTTCCGAATTGACTTACCGGATCTGGGCTGAAACTACGGGGGCTTTTATCCTTGAAAAAAATCTTATTTAGTGTCTGTCTTTAGCGTCCGATAGCTGGGTTGTGCGCTCGAACGCTAAAGAACAGACACGGGACTAAATGGACAGACGCTATTTAAAATGCTCCAAAATCCGCGCGAGATCCTCCTTTTCCTGATCGCTTTTATGGTACAATTCAACAAAAACGATCCGCGCTTCCACTTCAAACCAGGCGTAGACGAGTCGCAATCCGGAATTCACGCCCCTGCCTTTCAAACTTTTGCAGGCAATTTTTTTGACTTTAATGACACAGGTTTCCATACCAAGCCCTTCAATGCGAAAGCTGAAAGGCGGACGTTCGTCGGGTTCGACTTTTAACACTTTCCTGACTACGCCCAAGTCGTCGTGTAAACTCTGATACCGCTTGAGTAATTGCTTAACATCCTTGCGGAATTCGTCCAATTCGTCAAAGGTCATGGCTGTTCGGGTTCGTCGTTATAGGTTCTCACAGAAAACGGCGCTTCCCGGTAAAAGGCCAGCTCGTAATCCAGGATTTCTCCCTCTTCCGAAGCTTTCCAGGGCATGTCGCGGTGGGAATATTCGCTGATGGCGGCGGCTGACCAATCCGAAAACTGCTCAATAACCTGGTCTATGGTTTCTTTTTCGGCGGCGTTCATTTGGATCAGGTCTGCTTTTTTCAGGGGCAGGTATCGGGTTTGCGGGTAACCGTGATACTCCGTTTTGATGCGTTGCAAATGTCCGTTTGCGATCATCTGAAAAAGAATACTGTCCAATTTTTGCGGCACAGGACCATAGGGCAACTTCCGGTATTGTGCCCCGGTGAGGTGGGTTTCATACTTTTCATAATAATTAAAATCGCAGAAATACAGCAGTTTATACAAAACCGTTTCCCCCACATTGGGTTTTCCGGCGCAACGCTCCAGGATGTAAAGCAGGATGTTCTTAAAACGGTTGACGTTAAACTCGGGCACGGCAATTCTCGCTTCCGTTTTGGCAGTCGTCTTTGCATTTTCCGGGTTTAATTTCTCCATGGCCTGAAAATCTTTTGCCAAAAATTTGTCTAACGAAAAGCCCAGTAATTCCGATAATTGGATCAATTCCATGATGGATACGTTGCGCCTGCCCAACTCCATTTGAGCAACAGACGATCTTGGAATTTCGAGGAACTTAGCCAAATCTTCCTGGGACAAGCCCTTCAGTTTTCTAAGCTCCAATATTCTTTTCCCGATGAGTCCGGGCGATAATCGTGCATCCATCGTGTTTCATAGTTTGATGCAAATTTAATAAATGTTCTTTTTTTAAACAAAAAAATGTTCATATTTGCGACATATTTTCAACAGCGTGCATCATTCCCCAAATTGCTTACTTTAGCGCATATTTTTTCACGAACCCGCACCCCAATGTTGGTCAAAACATACTCCAGCGCAGTACACGGCGTAGATGCGCGCACCATCACGGCAGAAATCAATACCGGCGGCAACGTCACGGTAGGCAGCCAGTTTTATTTTTTGGTGGGCCTGCCCGATAATGCAGTCAAGGAAGGCTTTCAGCGCATCGAAGCGGCCGTCAAAAACAGCCGGTACAATATGCTGCGCGTAAAAACGGTGGTCAACCTGGCACCTGCCGACATCCGGAAAGAAGGTTCGGCCTACGACCTGCCCATCGCGGTGGGTTATTTGGCGGCAACTGACCAAATCAGCAGCGAACATTTGGACAAATTTCTGATGATGGGCGAGTTATCGCTTGACGGCAGTCTGCGCCCCGTGAAAGGCGCTTTGCCGATTGCGATCCAGGCGCGGCGTGAAAAATTCAGGGGCGTCATCCTGCCCAAAATCAACGCGCGGGAGGCTGCTATCGTGAGCGACATCGAGGTGTACGGCGTGGAAAACCTCCGGGAAGCAGTCGAGTTTCTGAATGGCGACCTGCAACTGAGTCCCGTAACTGTCAATACGCGCGAAGAATTTTTCGATGCGCAGAGTGTTTACGACGTAGATTTTTCGGATGTAAAAGGCCAGGAAAACATCAAACGTTCACTCGAAATTGCCGCAGCAGGCGGCCACAATGCCATCCTGATCGGGCCTCCGGGTGCCGGAAAGACGATGCTGGCACGACGCTTGCCCACCATCCTGCCGCCGCTCAACCTGCACGAAGCGCTCGAAACCACCAAAATCCACTCGGTTGCCGGCATTTTACCGGCTAATGCAGCGCTGATTTCCACGCGCCCGTTCCGCGCACCGCACCACACCATCAGCGACGTGGCCTTGGTCGGCGGCGGTTCCAACCCTATGCCCGGTGAGATTTCGCTGGCACACAACGGGGTGTTGTTCCTCGACGAGTTGCCGGAATTCAAACGCACGGTGCTGGAAGTGTTGCGCCAACCCATGGAAGAGCGCCGGGTAACCATTTCGCGGGCTAAAATTTCGATCGAATACCCGTCCAGTTTTATGCTCATCGCTTCGATGAACCCCTGCCCCTGCGGCTACCACAACCACCCTGAAAAGGACTGCGTTTGCGGCCCCGGCGTGGTGAAACGCTACCTGAGCCGCATTTCCGGCCCACTGCTCGACCGCATTGACCTGCACGTGGAGGTGACGCCGGTTTCTTTCGACGAATTGGCTGGCCATCGCCCGCCTTCTGAAACCAGTAAAAATATCGTAGGCCGCGTCGTCCTTGCCCGCGAAATCCAAGCCGAACGTTTTAAGGAACTGAACGGTATCTACAGCAACGCTCAAATGCCCAGCCGCATGGTGCGCGAAGTATGCGCGGTGAATCAAGCCGGCCAAACCCTCATCAAAAAAGCGATGGAAAAGCTTCAGCTCTCTGCCCGCGCTTACGACCGCATCCTCAAAGTAGCGCGCACCTGCGCCGACCTGGCCGGTAGCCCGGATATAAAAATTGAGCATTTGGCGGAAGCCATTCATTTCAGGACGCTGGATAGAGAGGGCTGGGCGGGGTGACGGTTCAGGAGGGATAGGTGTTCGGACACTTCCAAAGTGTCCGACACCTATCCCTCCCGAAACGGTAATTCACCTTCTAAAAATCGCCTTAAGAAATGGAATCTGAGGAAGGCGGGAAATAATCCTGAAGTCTTGCCATAAACTCGTCTTTTCGTCTAAAAAAGACAAGACTTCGTTTATTGGATTGTTTTTAAACAACTTCGTAAAAATAGTTTTGAGTATAAGGGGTTCATGCAGGATAATCCTCAACAGCAATAAATCATAGAAAAGGTATTTTCGGGATGTTGTACGCGTTTCTATTTTTCTATTTTTTTTAATTTGGTCAATAATAGCCTGAGTGTTCCGCATATTTTTGATAAAGGAATAACCGGTCGAAGCCTTAATGCACCCCGCAGCGGTTCCTATTGGAATGATGTTGTTGGTGTTGCCGGATCGCAATTTTGTCAGACTCATGGGTATTTGTCCCTGCTCTATTAATTCAATGACGTAGTTTTTTGTAAAGTTTTTTTCAATATATTTTTTGAGCGATGTTTCATAATTCTCCAAATCGTATACTTCAGCCGAAAAGATGGTACATTCCACCATCGCGCTGTTTTTTGAAAAAGGCAGGACGTAAATAAACCTTACATCGGGTTGGTCTCCTAAATCAAAATCCATGAACATGGCTTTATCCACATCAAAGCAGTCTTTATCTGTTGTGATTTTCCATCCTAAAAAATGTTGCCAAACGGGCGGTTTTAAAATTTGTTTGTTCATGATTTTTGGATGGCTGTAAAAAACGTATTCGCTTTTGAATTCCTGATTGGCGGATTTTACGAGATTCATGCCATTTGTTGAGGTAATCTCCAACACCTCCTCAAAAACAACTTTTATTCGATGATCTGTTTTAAAATAGTCAAAATGGTACTTTGCAAAATTGGCGCTGTTGATGTACTGATAACTTTTTGGGTGAATATTTTTTGTTGTTGAAAATCCTTCCGCATTAAATCCAATGTTATTCCACTCTTTTTCAACCAAATTCCGGTATACGTGATTTTTGTCGTACCAAAAACACCACGATTTTTCCTGGTGGTTTTCATTTGCCTCCAGTAAGAGTATAGACTTCACCGCTTCTCCCGGGAGATTCAACAACGCTTTTGCGAGTTGCAGCCCTGCACAGCCGGCGCCGATAATGATGTATTGAAATTGTTGATCCATGCTAAAGCTTCGTTGCTCAAACAAATAAAAAAATCTGGCTGCCGGCATCCACCCGCTCCACAACCTCCCCAATCGGCTCGGCATACAGCCCTGCTTCACCCAGCATGGTTTCCAACGCCTCACGGCCATTTGGATTCACGGCAATCAGCAAACCGCCGCTTGTTTGCGGGTCGGCGAGGATGAAGCGCTGCGCGTCGGTCGGTTCCACCAAAGCCTGGCCAAACGCGGCGAGGTTGTTGTTGGCGCCTTTCGGCAAACAGAAGGCGTAGAGAAAATTGTCAACCTTGTCCAAAATAGGCACTTTTTCCCAAAACAAACGCGCACTGGTGCCCGATGCGTCGCATAGTTCAAACAAATGTCCCAGTAGGCCGAAGCCAGTAACGTCCGTCATGGCGGATACTTCCGGCAAGGTCGCCACTTTAGCGCCAATGCTGTTGAGTTTGGTCATCAAAGCGACGGCTGGTTCCAGTTCTTCAGCCGGCAGCAAGCCCATTTTTACGACCGTCGTCAGCAGGCCCACGCCGAGGGGTTTGGTGAGGTAGAGTAGGTCGCCGGGTTTGGCGCCGCCGTTTTTTTTCAGGTTTTCTTTTTTGACCAAACCGTTGACCGCCAGTCCGAAAATTGGTTCCGGGTTGTCAATGCTGTGGCCGCCAGCTAACGGAATCCCGGCTTCTTCGCAAACCGCTTTACAGCCGTCGAGGATGCGCTGTACCTGCCAGATGGGCAATTTATCCACCGGAAATGCCAGCACTGCTAAGGCAAAAATGGGCCGCCCGCCCATCGCAAAAATATCGCTGAGGGCATTGGCACTGGCAATGCGCCCGAAGTCGAAAGGATCGTCCACGATGGGCATGAAAAAGTCGGTGGTACTCAACAGTAGGTTGCCATCGCCCAGGTTCCAGGCAGCGGCATCGTCTTTTTGGGCATTGCCTACCAAAAGTTGAGGGTGTACGCCACTGCCGGCGCTGCCCGCCAGGATTTCGTGCAGGGTGCCGGCGGCAATTTTGCAGCCACAACCCGTGCCATGACTGAGCATGGTGAGGCGGATATCAGAAGTTTCAGGTTCCATTAGAAGTTTATTTCAAAGTCAAAGGTAGTTCTGAAACATATATTTCCGATACTTGTTTCCCGATACACAAGTTAGCTGATGACCTCCATTCATTTTACTGACCACCTGATTGCAGCGATGCTGATGATCGTTGCGCCAATGTATACCCTGTTGCGGCGACGCACCCGGAGCATTGAGGGGATGGTTTTCAATACTGCCCAAAAAAACAGCCTGTACCTTGCCAATAGTTTATTTCAATGGGGTATCGTGGCGGGGGTGGTAGTCGCGTGGGTACTCCAGGGGCACCCAATCAGCGCCATGGGACTGCAATTGCCCAATCTGGAACTTTGGCCATGGGTTATCTTAGTGACGCTGGTGTTTTGGGGCGCTTATGCCTGGAATACCTGGCGACAGATCGGCACACCGGAAGCGCTGGAAGAAACCCGCGCACAATGGCACAACAAGACGCCTTTTATGCCCGCTAATCTTCGGGAATTTTTCGCGTTCATCGGGATGGCCCTCACCGCCGGAATTTGCGAAGAAATCTTGTTTCGCGGTTTTTTGATGACCTACCTGCAGGCCTTGTCCTACGGATCACCCAAGTTCCAGAGTATGGTGGTTTCGGCAGCGGTTTTTGCAGTTTTACACGTTTATCAAGGCCGCGTAGCTGCGCTGAAAATCTTTGTTTTTTCGATGGCATTCGGGGCTTTATACCTCCTGACTAATTCCATTTTATTTTCGATCCTGGTTCATGCCTTAGTGGATTTGGTCAGCGGATGGATCGGATTTAAAGTGATTTTGAAGGAAAAACTGGGAGGTGATTCGTAGTTTTGGGTTTTCTTTTCGATTGCTGCCGAACAGCGTTCGGAGGTACAAGAAAATGACCTGCCGTCTCCGAACAGCGTTCGGCGGTACAACAAAATCATCTGCCGTCTCCGAACAGCGTTCGGCGGTACAACGGTACAACAAAATCACGATTCTTATGCAAAAAAACATCACCCGTTTCTTGTTTCTGTGCACTGTGTTGGCAACCGCCGTGCAATTCACCGCTGCTCAAGCTTACATCCACCAGGTTTTGGTGCTCAACGAAGGCTATTACAATTTTCAGACAAGCCAGATTGAAACGCCCGTTACGGTGGGCAGCTATGACCCGGTTTCCAAGGTGTATGCGACCGTCAACACCATCGAAGGGGCGCGTTTTGCTTCCGACATCAAAGTAGCTGGCGATTTTTACTACATCGCTGCCGACAATCAACTCCTCAAATTCGACCGCAATACGCACGTGGAAGTTGCATCGCAGGTGGTGCCGGGCATTCGCAAAATTGCCGTTTCTGACGCGTTGATCGTTGTTACGCGCGGCGAATACTTAGTTGATTTCGACGCTTATGTTCAGTTTTTCGATCCGGAAACGCTGGCTTTTGTGGGCGAACTAACCACGACTGAATCTGGCATTTTGTACCCTTCAGAAGGCGTATTGATCATCAACGACAAAGCTTATATCGCCATCAACAACGGGTTTGATTTTGGCAATGAAGTGGGCGAATTGGCGGTGGTGAACCTCGCTGATTATGCGGTGGAAAACCTCTACAACCTCGGCCCCGATGGTAAAAACCCGGACAACCTCATGTTTGACGGAGAAATGCTGTACACCCTGAACAACAAGGATTTTAGCGGCAGTTCGGTTTCTACCCTTGCGCTCAACGGTGCTGCGCTGACCACGACCAACCTTTCGGCGGTTTCTTCCGGCTGCGGCACTTCTGCCTTGTTTGAAGACGCCATTTTGTATCAGGAACTGGGAAATACCCAGGTTGGGAAATTTGATCCCGTATCGCAAAGCACGGTGGCGCTCAATGAATACGGTAAAGTTTTCTACGGCATGGCTGCCGATCCCACCGGCTCGTTCCTGTATGCAGCCGAAACGGACTATGTGACCTTCGGTGAGGTTTTTATTTATGATGCAGCGGGCAGTATCCTCGAAAGCTTTGAGGCTGGCGTTTCACCGGGCAATCTAGCGTTCGATGTCCGAAATGTGAACGACGTAGATGAAACGAAAACAGAATTGACGGCGCTTTCTGTTTTTCCAAACCCGGCCACCGACGCGCTGACTTTGCGCACTGATTTGCTTTGGAACACCTGCGAAGTGACGGATGCCCAGGGCACTAAGGTACTGCAACGCGCAGCCAGCGGAGATCAGACTTTGTCCGTTCAGGAGCTGCCTGCGGGCGTTTATGTCCTGCGCCTTTACGGCGAAAACGGGCAGGCGATGCAGCGGTTTGTGAAGCAATAAAAACAGAATGGCCGTGAAAGAAATCGCTCAAGAGTACATGATGTATACCCTTTCTCAGGATGGCGACCGCTACCTGCTGGAGGTGGTGTGTGGCACGGTGGGTATTTATGAGTTAATGATTGAACTTTCAGAGTAGGAAACCGCACAATTTCTTGAAAATGGAATCCCCTGGACAAGAGCAATGGCCAATGCCATCCGCAACCGTTCAGGGGATTATTTAGCTCGCAGGGTGCAAAGGTGAATTACTCGCCCACGCCATACTTACTCACCGCAGAAACCGTCACCGGCAACTTACCTTTGGTTTGAAGCTGCCCAAGTACGACTTGCGCGGCGACTTCCTGCGTCAGCGCGTCTTCGTCATACGCTTCCAATACGCAACCCATTTCATCAAAAAACTTCAGGCTGTAAGGATTGCCAAAAACCACCAACGCCACTTTGTTCTGCTTGTTCAGCTCGGCAACTAATGCGCGGGCATTTGCCGTAAGGCCAAAATCCTTTTTGATGTTGTTGGTCATGCCATGCAGGCTAACGATGACCAATGACGCGGACTTCAGGCTTTTCAGTACCTGGTTCCGATCGGCTTCCGGAGGATCGGCTTGCACAGCAAAAGTTTTGAGGGTTGTATTGCCTTTGCTCAAAAATTTCGTAAAAACGGGTTTGTCTTTTGTGCCAATGCTCAGCGCAGCAATGTTTCCGGCTTTGGGTGCAGGCAGGCGGGTATCTTCGTTGCGGACGAGGGTCAGCGCATTTTCGATGAGTTTCCGGCGCAACGCCTCCGCTTCGGTTGTATGCAGGTCTTCCTTTATCCCAGCTGCCGGGATGGGCGAAAAGCGCGTCAGCCCGAGGCGGTATTTGGCGCGCAGGACTTTTTTCACGCTGGCGTCGAGCTGGTTTTGTTGCAGGCGGCCATCTTTCAGGTAGGCTTTGATTTCGCGCAAAGCGGCGTCCATATCTTTGGGTAGAACCAGCACATCGTTGCCCGCCAGCAGGGCTTCGGCTTCCACAACACCGGGCTTGTGGTGTTTGGCTACGCCTTCCATTTCGAGCGCGTCGGTGAAAACTAAGCCGTCAAAGCCCATTTTTTCTTTGAGGAGTGTGGTGATGGTATTCCGCGAAAGTGTCGTTGGGCGGTTGGGGCGGTCGTCGAGCGCCGGAATGTGCAGGTGCGCCACCATGACGCTGCCAATGCCCTCCTTGACCAATTCCCGAAAAGGGTACAGTTCAATGCTGTCCAAACGCGCCATATTGTGTCGGATAACGGGCAAATCGAAGTGCGAATCCACATCCGTATCGCCGTGCCCGGGGAAGTGTTTGGCGCAAGCCAGAACGCCGTTGTCCTGCATGCCTTTCATGTATTGCAGGCTTTTGTCGGTGACATTCTGGCGGTCTTCGCCGAAAGAACGGAATCCGATGACCGGGTTGGCGGGGTTGTTGTTCACATCCGCAACCGGGGCAAAGTTGACTTGTACGCCAATGCGGAGGAGTTGGCGGGCAATTTCTTTCCCCATATCATAGATCAGTTGATTGTCGCTGATGGCACCCAGCATCAACTGGCGCGGGAAGCTCATGGTCGTTGCCACCATGCGCATTCCGAGGCCCCATTCTGCGTCTATGGCCACCATAAGCGGTACTTTTGGCGACAGAGATTGGTAGCGGTTGGTCAATTCGGCTTGCTTTTCCGGAGTTCCCTGAAAAAAACAAAGACCGCCCACGTGGTGTTTCTTAATCAAATTTTCGACTATTGCAGTATGGTCGGGACCTTTGTCGGAATGCGCGCGAATCATGAACAACTGACCCAGCCGTTCCGCTTCGTTCATCGCGTTGAACAGGGAGTCTACCCAGCGGCCTTCGGCGGTATCGGCGTAGTCAATTTTGATGGGCGTTTGCACCGGTGCGGGGCTGCTGCAATCCAATTGCAGGAACAAAACCACGGCAAAAACCGGCAGCGCCAGGCGCCGGATGCGGCTAAACCGGGGGCGGTTCCCGGCGAAAAAGATCGTAGTGATGGACATTGGTTGATTTTTGATTAAGACAATCCGTATTGATTTTGGTACAAATTTAATTGACTGTTCTTGTTTTGAACCCGGTAAAGGCGTTTTCCCACTGCAGATCGGGAAAATTATTCCTCCGGAGGCAACCAGACCGTGCAAAAAGGTGTACTTTCCTGGATATTTCCCATGAAAAATGGGTTAACCTAATCTTTTTAACTGAAATGAACGAAGTTCAAATACCGCAGGAAGAACTCGCCCGGCTGGTGCAAGTCAATTACCCGCAATTGGGCGAAATGAACCTGAAAGAAGAGATTCTGACAGTCGGTAAAGCCCTGCGCTTTGAAGAAGGCGAGGTCATGATGGACTACGGCAGTTATGTGCGGTTTGTGCCCCTCATTTTGGAAGGCAGCATCAAAGTGACACGGGAAGGGAACGATGGCACTGAAATCTTGCTGTATTACATCAAGGCAGGGGAATCCTGCACCATGTCGTTTACCTGCTGTATGTTGAATAAAAAAAGCGAAATCCGCACCGAAGCAGAAGAAGATACCTTAGTGCTCGGCATCCCGCTAAAATATATTGACGAGTGGATGAACCGCTATCCCACCTGGAAAAATTTCGTTATGCTGTCTTACGACAACCGGATGCTGGAGTTGATTAAAACGATTGACAGCTTAGTTTTTCAAAAAATGGACGAACGCCTGCTGAAATACCTGCAAACAAAAGTCGAAACGAAAGGAACAGACGTCATCGGTGTCACGCACCAGGAAATTGCCACCGACCTGAACGCCTCGCGGGAAGCCATTTCCAGGTTGTTGAAACAAATGGAAAAACAAGGATTGGTGCAGTTGGGGCGGAATATGATTCGAGTGAAGAAGAAGCAAGTGAGCGAGTAGTCAAATTTGCAAACTTGCAAACTTGCAAAGGGCAAATAGGCAAGTGAGCAAACTTGCAAACTTGCCCTTTGCAAACTTGCCCTTCACCCTCAAGCCACCGTTTCCTTCAATGTACTCGGGCAAACGTAGTTGGTCAATTCAAACAACCCACTTTCCTGCATCGCTTTGATGCCGCCTTTGATGTCCACCACGTGCTGAAACCCGCGCGCTTTGAGGATGGACGCTGCAACCATCGAACGATTGCCAGTTGCACAATACAGGTAGTACGTTTTGTTGCGGTCCAACTCGCCGATGAAGTCATTAATGTAGTCTAAAGGATAGTTTTTCACGTCTTTTACGTGCTCGGCTTCGTATTCGCTTGTTCTGCGCACATCCACGAGGTTGGGATTGGCTGCGTTTTTGGTCTCTTCTGCATATTCAGCAGGGGTGATGGAGGGAACCTGATCCACTTCGTGCACTGCATCCATCCACGCTTCTATGCCGCCTTTGAGGTACCCGACAATGTTGTCGAACCCTACCCGGGAAAGCCTGGTAATGGTTTCCTCTTCTTTGCCCACCGGTGTTACCAACGCAATGGGTTGCTGCACATCCATGACCAGCGCGCCCACCCAAGGAGCAAACTGGCCATCCAGACTGATGTTGATCGCATTGGGGATAAAGCCTTTTGCGAACTCCTGTGCCGGGCGCACATCGAGCACTAAAGCTTCGGTGGCGTTGACCGCTTCTTCAAAACCTGCTGGAGAAAGCGCCTGCGCGGCACGTTCCATCACGGTGTCGAAGCTTTCGTAGCCCTGTTTGTTCATTTTTACGTTCATCGGGAAATACTTCGGCGGCGTGGTGAGGCCTTCGGTGACTTCTTTGATGAATTCCGCTTTGGTCATATTGTCGCGCAGCGCGTAATTGACGGCTTTTTGTGCGCCGATAGTAGACGTCGTTTCCTTCGACATGTTTTTGCCGCAGGCAGAACCCGCGCCATGGCCGGGATAGACGATGACCTCGTCGGAAAGGGGCATCAATTTGTTGCGCAGGCTGTCGTAAAGATGGCTGGCGAGGTCCTCCAGCGTCAGAACGCCCGCTTTTTGTGCCAGGTCAGGACGCCCAACATCGCCGATGAACAGCGTGTCGCCAGTGAAAACAGCAACATCTTTTCCAGATTCGTCTTTCAACAAAAAGCAGCTGCTTTCCATGGTGTGACCGGGCGTATGCAACACCTGAATGGTCACATTGCCGACTTTCAGCAATTCGTCATCTTTGGCAACGTGCGCTTCAAAGCCAGGCTCTGCGGTGGGGCCGTAGACGATGGTGGAGCCAGCTTTTTTGGCCAAATCGAGGTGGCCGGAGACAAAATCTGCGTGGAAGTGGGTTTCCAGTACGTATTTGATTTTAGCCCCGTTTTTAGTGGCGCGGTCAATATACGGCTGCACTTCGCGAAGCGGGTCAACAATAGCTGCTTCGCCGTTGCTTTCGATGTAATAAGCGCCTTGCGCCAGACAACCGGTATAGATTTGTTCGATGTACATGAAAGGTATGATTTTATTGGTTAAAGGAATAATCTTAAGCCGGCACAAAGTTGCGGGGTATGGGAATACCGGTCAGTGATCTGCGTCACTCAAGTGGAAAAAAATATAACAATTTAAACAGCTTTTCGGTGGAACTGAATCCCCTTCGGAGCGGTTTTATTCCTTTCCAAATACACCAATCTTAAAAACCCGACGTCCCATGCAGCCCATCCAACGATCGTTGTTCCGCAACCCCTATTTTTCCTTGTTGCGAACCGCCTGGATCTACGCACGCGACAGGCAAAAGCGCTACCTGTTGATTTACAGCATGTTCATCATCAGTAACTTAGTTTCGGCGCTGAAGCCCATCATTTGGGGTTTATTCATCAATGAATTGCAAAAACAAGGCGTTGAAGTGTTGCGCTTCGCCTGGATGTATGTAGGCGCTTATTTGGCCATCCATCTCGTTGAATGGATTTTTCACGGCATTGCGCGCATCATGGAGCGCAAACTCGCTTTCCACCTCAGCCGCAATTTTTTGCAGGAACTCTACCACAAAGCGCTGCACCTCCCGGTTCGCTGGCACCAGGATCACCACAGCGGTGCCACCATCAACCGCATTCGCATGGCTTATGAAGCGCTGAAGGAGTTTTTCGAAACCGGCTTTATGTACGTTCAGGCCTTCGCCAAATTTATTTTTTCCTTTGCGGCCATGATTTATTTTTCGCCCATATTTGGATCCGTCGCTGTGCTGATCGGGTTCTTTATCGTGTTCATCATTTTTAAATTCGACAAACCTTTTATTGCTGCGCAAAAGGAAGTCAATGAAAAGCAGCACGTGGTATCTTCCACTTTGTTCGACAGCCTTTCCAACATCATCACGGTCATTACCCTGCGGTTAGAAAAGCGCATGGAAAGCGGCCTGATGGGTAGGGTTGCCGATATTTTTCCACCTTTCCGGCGAAAAATCTTAGTCAATGAGTGGAAATGGTTCACGGTGGACATGTTCGTAGCAATCATGTACGGCGTCATTTTGGTGGGGTACATTTACCAAACCTGGGTGCCCGGACAAACTTTTCTGATCGGCGGGTTGGTCATTCTGATGACTTATGTGGAGCGCTTCACCAGCGTTTTCCACGACATTGCCTGGCAATACAACCAAATTGTTCGCTATGATACGGATGTCAAAACCGCCCAAAACATCACGGAGATCTACGATGGCTTGCACCTTTCGGAACAAACTGAGTCGCTGCCGGAAAACTGGAAGGAAATCCGGATTGCCGGGCTGAATTTTTCGCACCAGGAAACCCTCCATGGAAAAGCGGTGCAGGGCTTGCGCCAAATTGCCATCCGGCTGCCAAGAGGCTACCGCATTGCCTTTATTGGCGAAAGCGGCAGCGGCAAAAGCACCTTGCTGGCGCTGCTGCGCGGCTTGTACGCTGGCGAACCGGGCGTATCGGTGACGGTGGACGGGCAACCTTTCAGCGAAACAAGACAGGGTCTGGACGCCCTCGCTGACTATGTAACGCTGTTCCCACAGGAGCCAGAAATTTTTGAAAATACGATCAAATACAATATTTCGCTGGGGTTGCCCTGCGACGCGGCTGAAATGGCGGTGATTTGCGACATCGCGCATTTTTCGGAAGTCGTGGCCCAATTGCCGAAAGGCTTGGCTTCCAATATTCAGGAAAAAGGCGTGAACCTCTCCGGTGGTCAAAAGCAACGCTTAGCCCTTGCGCGCGGCATTTTCGCGGCCAAAGACAGCCACATCGTGCTGTTGGACGAACCAACGAGCAGCGTAGACCCCAAAACGGAAGCCAAAATTTACGAAAAACTGTTCGAGGCTTTTTCCGACAAGGTGATTGTGTCTTCCCTGCACCGCCTGCACCTGCTGTCCCGATTCGACTATGTGTACGTGATGGAAAACGGCCATATCGTGGAAGAAGGCACTTTTGAGGAACTGCGGCAATACAGTCTGGTTTTTCAGGAGTTGTGGCGGCACCAGGAAGAAGGGATGGAACAGGGGTGTGATTTTTTGGCACCCTGACTACAAATAAGCGGGCAATCGGGCATCTCGTTGTCAGAATATAAAGATGATGTTATCTTTGCGCCTTCTTGGAAAAAAAAGTAGTCCATGTACAAAGGCAAAAAAGTGATTGTGGTATTGCCTGCTTACAATGCAGCCTTGACCTTAGAGCAGACCTACCGCGAAATCCCGTTCGATCTGGTGGATGAGGTGATCCTGTGCGACGACGCCAGTCGCGACCATACCCTGACGGTAGCCGCGCAGATCGGCATCAGGCACATCATCGTACACGAACAAAACAAAGGCTACGGCGGCAACCAGAAATCGCTGTACAACAAAGCGCTGGAACTGGGCGGCGACATCGTCATCATGTTGCACCCCGATTATCAGTACACGCCCAAGCTCATCCCTGCCATGGTGAACATCATCGGCGATGAGCTTTACCCGGTGGTGCTGGGTTCCCGCATCTTAGGCAAAGGCGCGCTGCAGGGCGGTATGCCGCTCTACAAATACATCGCCAACCGCTTCCTCACCCTGACCCAAAACCTGTTGGTCAATTATAAACTTTCGGAATACCACACCGGCTACCGCGCTTTTAGCCGCGAAGTGCTGGAAGGCATCAATTTCAATCAGAATTCCGACGATTTTGTTTTCGACAACGAAATGCTTTCCCAGATTATCTACGCTGGTTTTGCCATCGCGGAGGTGACCTGCCCTACGAAATATTTCGATGAGGCGTCTTCCATCAACCTGCCGCGCAGCATTCGCTATGGTTTTGGCGTGCTGCGGGTGTCAGTTCGGCATTTCTTTCAGCGGATGGGGGTGGCGAAGTACCGGATGTATTTGCAGCCTCCTAACTCCCGGAGGGGGAATTAATTGAAAATTGATTAAGCATGATTGTTGATGTGGAAGAAATCCGGTTGCTGGATAAAGTAGACGCTGTGTTGCGCATCGGCGAGCCTTCGCAAGGCGCGGATGAGATGGTGCGCATTGGGCGGGAGAAGGGGAAGAAGGTGTATTTTTCGGTGGAGGAGATTGAAGAATGAAAATCCAATACTGCTCCGACCTGCACCTTGAATTTCGGGAAAATAAAAAATTCCTGGAGTACACGCCCATTCAACCAACCGGCGAAATCCTCTTGCTCGCCGGCGACATCACTATGTTCAAGCTGATCGAGGAACAGGACGATTTTTTTGACTACCTCTCCAAAAACTTTGAAGCGGTTTACTGGATTCCCGGCAACCACGAGTATTACTATTGGGATGTAGCCAGCGTAAAAATGCCCTTGTTTAAAAAAATAAGAAAAAATGTGTTTTTGGTGAACAACCAAATCGTGGTCTACAAAAACGTGGAGCTGATTTTGAGTACCTTATGGAGCCATATCCCACCCCAATACGAATGGATCGTGCAGCAAAATATGAGCGATTTTGCGGTGATCAGAAACGGTAAACGGCCTTTTACGGCCACCGATTTTAACGCCCTGCACCAAGCTGATTTTGAGTTTATTAAAGATGCCCTGTCAAAACCATCAGACCTGCAACGCATCATCGTGACCCACCACGTGCCGACGCTGATGCACTACCCGGAACAATACCGAAATAGCCGGATCAACAGCGGTTTTGCGACGGAGTTGTACGGTTTTATCGAAAGCAGCCAGGCCGCTTACTGGATTTACGGCCACCACCACAGCAATATTCCGCCCTTTAAAATTGGCGACACAACCCTGCTCACCAACCAGTTGGGCTACATCATGAAGAACGAATACCAATTGTTTAACCCTTCGGCGGTTATTGAAGTCTGAATACTTTCCGCTACTTCAAATACACCTCTTCAAAAAACGCTTTGTAGACATCCAGGTTTTCTTCCGTGAGCAATTGCCGGTAGTTGTTCTGTCCAACAGCCAACACTTCAAATGCCGTAGCAGTCGGTATAAACTTATCGGCGTTCAGTTTTACGCCGTTGTAATACTTCATGGCATCCTCCTTGTTGTTGAAGCGGCGCATAACGAGCACGGGGATATTTTTCTCCTTCCCGAGGAACATGTTGGAGATGCGCAACTTATCTAATTTGTGGAACTCCTGGTTGTAGTCTGACACTTTCGTTTTGTTGCTCTCCATACTCACATTGGCGTCTTTGAACACAATGAGGATGTAGTGTGGTTCTTTGTCTTCTTCCTTGTATTTGGAAGCGACTAAGGCAATGTCATTAGCGCCACCCGGCAGTTTGGCACCGCCGGATGCGCCCAGCAAGCGCAAAATTTCTTTAGCGCGCCGTTGCTCGTCGGTATCCGGGTATGTGGCAATCACCTTTTGCAATTCCCCCACATACGCATCTTTCCCCCTCAGATTACCGGAGCACATGGCCATCAGCAGGGCATATTTAGGTTTCAGCGGGTGTTTGCCCATCAACGCGGCTAACGCTTTTTCACTGCGCTTATACACATCCGCGAACAGCCCTTTGCTAAAATTGCCGTAAATTTCGTCGTACTGCAAATTCAGTTGAAGCTCTTCGTTCAGGTATTTTGAAGCAAACGAAGGATCCTTCAGGATGCGGGCATAGTTCGTAGTCGGGTACCGATCCAGAATCCTGTCATGATAGTGCCGGGCCTTAGCATCATTGTTGAGGTCGGTGTAGCACAGGTAGAGGTAATACCAGGCATCCAATTCGTAGTTGCTGTTTGGATAGCGGGCACAAAGATCTTCCAGTACGGCCACCGCTTTTTCATAATTCTGGAGCCGGTCGCGGTAGAGGGTTCCCAGTTTGAACATGGCTTCGCGAATTTTCAAATTGGCTTCGCCTTTTTGCGCATCTGTTTTGGGAATACCTACAAGCAGTTTGTCCACTTCTTCCTCGGTTAGCGGCGCATTGGAAATGGTTTCTGCCACGGGCGCGCCTTCCTCGACAAATTCGGAAGAAATGCGGCGGTTAGAGCGGCGCCAGTTGTCTTCTAATTTGCGCTGCCCCCACTTGGTTTCAAAATCGCGTTTCCCGCGTTTGGCCGATCGGTCGTCGTAAGCAAAAAAGGTGCTTTCCTTTTGCAGGGCGGGTTGCGGTGATCCGGTGATGGCCTGTTTTGAGCCAGGGGGGCCTTGCACCGGTTGCTGAGCAAATACAGCAGCCGCAGCGTTCCGGCGGGCTTCGTCCTGTTCTCTTCTAAGTTTATTGGCCAGGTCGCGTTTTTCTGCCCCGGTCATCGAAGCTAAGCGCAAAAGGCTGTCCTGCAACTGAATGATTTGAATATTTGCAGCAATATCGGTGAGGCTGTTGCTCAGTTTGCTCACATTGGAGTAGCGTTCATCCGTGGAAGCCATCACCTGGAGGGTACTGTCGAAATAAGCCTTCGCTGGCACATAATCCTCTACTTCATAGTACAGGTTAGCCAGCTTCAGGTAGGACTCCGCTTTCTGGGCGCGGTTTTTCCTGCTGCTACTCAGAGAAAGGGTCAAATTTTTGATGGCGTCTTCGCGCTTGCCCTCTTTCAGATCAATTTCTGCAAGCGCGTAATAGATCTGATCCACGTAATCGACATTTTTGGGATCCTTCAGCAGTTTTTCAAGGCTGGCCCGGGCGTCAGTAGCGTTGCCTTTACCACTCAGCCAGGCATTCTGAGCCATATTCAGGCGGCTGCTGAACGACATTTCATAATCCGTGCTGTACTTGAGCGAACGTTCGAACGCCGCATAAGCCGCTTCTCCATTACCCAGTCGCTGGAAGAGTTGTCCAAGAATATAGGCGAAACGCGCTTTAGTTTCTTTGTCGGAAGACAATTCGATGGCTTTTCCCAGATACCCGGTTGCAACGCCGTAAGCCTTGCGCTTGATGTGCAGGTAGGCACCAACGCCGCCCAATTCCGCGCGAACGTCCTGGAAAGTTTCCGGATCATTTTCCAACTGGCTCAGGATACGCTGGGCACCGTCGAAATTATCGCGCTCCACATAAGTTTTAGCCAGCCAAAGTTGTGCTTCCTGGTAGGCTGGCCGGTGCTTGAGGAAATAGTTGTCCGGGTTGCCATCGGCGGGCGTATCGTCTGCCAGTGTAATCAGTTCCGGCGCTTTGGAAACCGGCGCGACCGGCTCCACCGGGGTGTTAGACTTCGGTTCCCCGGATGAGGTTATCGTGGTTTTGGGCGGTGTTTTTTTGCCTTTTGAGCTGCTGCTCTTTTTCTTCTTATTCTTTTTCGCCTGGCGGTTGGCTTCTTTGCGCTTTTTCGCCTGCTCTTTGACCTTGTCTATTTTTTCTTTTTTTGCCTCTTTAGGGTTGCTTTTAGCCTTGCTGCCGCTTTTTGAGGCGGAAGCAGAACTGGAACTGCCTTTTTTTACTTTTTTACTTTTTTTCTTCAGCTTATCCGGGCTGTATTCATCCAGGAGGTAGCGCAGGGTAGATTCTGCCGATTCGTAGTCCTTTTTCAGGAACTGCGCTTTTCCAACCAGCAAATAGCAATCGTCAGTCCATTGGCTGTAGCGGTGCAGGCTGACCACGGTGGCTACTTTCTCCACAGCCTGATCCAAGTCGGCCGCCGCCGCTTGCGGGTTGCTTGCCGCAATGTAAGGGTACACTTCCAGCAACTGGTTGTAGTTATCCTGGTGTTGATCAGCCAGACTGATCATGCTACCATTCACCAACTCATTTGCATTGAAATAACCGTTGTAATGGGCAGTCGTATTGTGGTACAATTTTCCGAGGCCGGAAAGTTCGCCTTTGCGCTTCTGTGTGGTGCAGGCCGTTATGAGCATAACGGACAGCAAAACCAAACCTGCTTTATATGCCTGTTTCAAAACTATAAGAATTTAAAATTCGTTAAAAATGAGCAAGATCTGAGCAAATCCATTGGGGAGACTTAATTTTGCACGCGATCTTTGCTTTCGGCGCACAAAATTATGGCAATATCGCAAGACTTCAAACCGAAGAGCGGGGTCGAATAGTATATAAAACAAGCTAATTAACGAGAAAATGGACGGTGAACAGTCGAAATCACGTTGGGAAATATTAAAAGAGCGGCTGAAGCACAGTTATCGCTTCGTCATTATGACCGATGACACCTTTGATGAAGTGCGCGCTTACCGCCTCACTTTGCTCAATGCTTACATTTTTGTCACGAGTGTTTTGGTGGTCGTAACCTTCGCCGTGGTTTCCCTCATCGCTTTTACGCCCTTGCGTAAATATGTGCCGGGCTATGGCAGTGTGCCCGAAGATACGGCGATCCTGGATCTTTACAGCGAATTGGAGGAGATGGAAAAAGAACTCGACGCTTACCGCAGTTATTCTGAGAATTTTAGAAAAATGCTGGTTGGAGATGTACAAACCGAAGAGGAAGTGCCCCCGGTAGACGTTTCCTACTACGACAGCCTTGCCGCTGCGTCCGTGCCGGTGTCGGAGGCCGAAGAAGAACTGCGGCAGGAAGCAGAAATGGAACAGGTGGGTACCGTGGCGCGCAGTGGCCGCATTTCCAATTTCCCGATTCGGGAAGTGCCGCTGGAGCAGATGTACTTTACTTCCCCGTTGAATGGCGAAGTCGCCGCGGCTTTTATGCCCGACAAAGGGCATTACGGCATTGACATCCTGGCACCAAAAAATACCGCGATTAAAGCGGCGATGGACGGCTATGTTTTTTTCTCCGACTGGACACTGGAAACGGGCAACACCATTGGCATTCAGCACACCAACAACGTCATCACTTTTTATAAACACAATGCGACTCTGTTGAAAAAAGCAGGCAACTTTGTGCGCGCCGGCGAAGGGGTGGCCATCATCGGAAACACGGGCGAACTAACCAATGGCCCGCACCTGCATTTTGAGCTGTGGCACAAAGGAAAACCGGTAGATCCGGGGGAATACGTTGATTTTTAATCAACTCGCTCCTGCCAACTGAAATCCTGCCAACTGTTCAGGATCCCGCTTTCCGCGTGCTCCTGCCAACTGCCAACTAAAATCCTGCCAACTCCTCTATTGCAGAACCACCTTCTTTTCGGAAACCTCTTCTTCTTCTGTCAAATCAACCAAAAAGTTGGCTTTTTTGGAAGACAGGTAGGAATAAATTGCCGGAATCACATACAGCGTCAATAAAGTGGAAAACACCATACCGCCAACCACCGCAATCCCCATCGAAACGCGGCTTTCAGAACCCGCACCCAAAGCCAGGGCAATGGGCAATACGCCCAAAATGGTTGATAAACTGGTCATGAGGATGGGCCGGAAGCGCGACACCGAAGCATCCTTGATGGCTTCAAGGCGGTCGAAGCCCTGCTCCTTCCGCTGGTTAGCAAATTCCACAATCAAAATCCCGTTTTTAGCCACGAGCCCGATGAGCATGATGATGCCGATCTGACTAAAAATATTCAGGGTCTGATCGGTGAGGTACAGGGTGCCTACTGCCCCGGCCAAGGCCAAAGGCACCGTAAACATGATGATGAACGGATCTCGGAAACTTTCAAACTGGGCCGCCAAAACCAAATAAATAAGGATCAAAGCCAAAGTAAAAGCGAACAACAGGCTGGAGGAGCTTTCCTGAAAATCTTTGGAAGCCCCGGAAAGCGCAGTCTGGAACGAATCGTCTAACACGCGCTCGGCAATGCCTTCCATCACTTCGATGCCGTCCCCGATGGTTTTACCTTTGGCTAAGCCCGCAGAAACCGTCGCCGAAACAAAGCGGTTGTAGCGATAAATGGACGGCGGAGTCGTTTGTTCTTCCAATTTAACAATGTTGTCCAACTGGATCAAATCCCCCCGGGTATTGCGCACATAAAGCGAACTCACATTCACCGGTTCGTTGCGTTTTTCGCGTTCAATTTGCCCGATGACCTGGTACTGCTTGCCATTCATCAGGAAATAGCCAAACCGCTGGCCGCTCAGACCCAATTGCAGCACCTGCGCCACATCGAGCACAGATACGCCAAGGTCTTTCGCTTTCTGGCGGTCAATTTCGATGCGCAATTCCGGTTTGTTAAATTTCAAATCAACATCCACGATGTTGAACGTCGGTTCTTTTTGGGCTTCTTCCACAAACTTGGGTAAAACTGCTTTCAGTTTTTCAAAATTGGGTGCCTGAAGCACGAATTGCACCGGTAGCCCGCCGCGCCGGTCGCCAAACGAAGGCTCCTGCGTAATGAAGGTGCGCGCGCCGGTCAGCGATTTTACTTTGGGCATCAGTTCTTCCAGAATGTCAGCCTGTCCGCGATCCCGTTCCGCCCGATCTTTCAAAATTATGGTAATAATGCCGGTATTGACCGTAGAACCGCCCCCAAAGCCGGGTGAAGTGACCGTAATGATGCCGTCGCGCTCAGGGATGGTTTTCATCGTCACGTCCGACAGTTCGTTCATATACGTTTCCATGTATTCAAAGGTAGAGCCTTCCGCCGCAGTAGCTGCTCCGCGCAACCGGCCCCGGTCTTCCATCGGAGATAGTTCGTTGGGCAGGCTTCCCCCTAATGAAAAGATGATCCAGCCGGAAACGGCCATAATGACGAACGCCATCCAGCGCCAGCGCAGGAAACCGTTCAACGAGCGGCGATATCCCTCAATCAGCGCAACGAAAAATGGCTCGGTTACGCGGTAAAACCAGGAATGGTGTTCGTGCTTTCTCAGCAACCGCGAGGCCAGCATGGGGGTGAGCGTGAGGGCCACAAAAGCGGAGATGAGCACGGCACCGGCGATGACGATGCCGAATTCCCGAAACAAGCGCCCGGTAAGCCCCTGAAGGAAAATTACCGGCAGGAAAACCGCAGCCAGTACGACCGTGGTGGCCACCACTGCAAAGAAAATTTCCCGCGAACCTTTCAGCGCTGCCTGCAAAGGCGGCACCCCTTCTTCTATTTTTGCATAAATATTTTCAAGCACTACAATGGCGTCGTCCACTACCAAACCAATGGCCAGTACGACACCCAGCAAGGTGAGCACGTTGATGGAAAAACCGGCTAAATACATGATGAAGAACGCCCCGATCAAAGAGATGGGGATGGCCAATACCGGAATGATCGTGGAACGCCAGTCGCGCAAAAAAAGGAAAATGATGAGTACGACTAAGAAAAAAGCGATGTAGATGGTTTCCTGCACTTCAAAGATGGAAGCCCGGATAAAGGTGGTGACGTCGAAGCCAACCAACACTTCGATGTCTTCCGGCAGGTTTTTTTTGATTTGTTCCAAACGGCGGTACACCTCGTCGGCAATGTCCACGTAATTGGAGCCGGGTTGGGGAATGATGGCGTTGCCCACCATCGGCACGTTGTCGCGCTTGAGCACGGTGCGCAGGTTTTCAGGCCCCAGTTCGGCAAAACCGATGTCGCTGAAACGTACGATTTTTCCGGATTCTTCCTTGACAATCAAATTGTTGAATTCTTCCGCTGTGGAGATTTGCCCCATCGTACGCACGGTCAACTCTGTATTCGTGCCTTCCACACTGCCGGAAGGGAGTTCCACATTTTCGCGTTCCAGTGCGGTGCGCACATCAAGTGGCACCAAGCCGTAAGCCGACATTTTATCCGGGTCAATCCACATACGCATGGCGTACTTCCGCTGTCCCCATATCCGCACTTCGCTCACTCCGTTGATGGTTTGAAAGCGTTCCTTAAATAAGTTTTCAGCGATTTCAGTCAACTCCAGCAGGTTGCGATTTTTGCTGCTGATGTTCAAAAAAACAATGGGTTGCGAATCTGCATTGGCTTTGGTGACGATCGGCGGATCCACGTCTTTGGGCAATTGCCCCTGCGCCTGGGATACTTTTTCGCGCACATCGTTGGCGGCGTCTTCCAGCTCTATCTCAAGGTTGAATTCTACCGTGATCGTACTGCGGCCTTCCCGGCTGGTGGAGGTCACCGAACGAATACCCGCTATGCCATTGATGGATTCCTCCAGCGGCTCCGTGATCTGTGATTCAACAATTTGGGCATTAGCGCCGGTGTAGTTGGTAGAAACAGTCACAATCGGGTTTTCCACACTGGGATACTCCCGGACGCCAAGCGATTGCATACCAATGAATCCAAAAAGTAGGATGACAATGGAAAAGACACTGGCCAAGACTGGTCGCTGGATGCTGGTGGAGGATAGACTTGACATAATTAGGTGATTTTTATTTACTCAAACTCAGTGATCGTCACATCTGATCCGGGTTTGACTTGCAAAATACCGGTGGTAATTAACGTATCGCCGGGGCTCAGGCCGCTCGTCACTTGAATATAGGTATCCTGACGAACCCCCGTTTCAATATTCACCGCTTCGGCTTTTCCGGATTTATACACATATACTTTTTTGCCGTTCAACTCCGGGATAATCGCCTGCGTGGGGATCATGATGGCTTTGTCGGATTTGGAAAGATTAACCGAAATATTCGTAAAAGCTCCCGGCAAAATCCGCCCCTGGGGATTCGGTGCCGATGCTTTTAGTTTTAAGGTACGCGTATTGGCGTCAATGTTTGGTTCTTTGGCAACCACGGTAGCGGAAAACTTTTCGTCGGAGCCGTCGAGCCGGAAGTTGATGCGGGTGCCGCGCGCCACCTGGCGGCTGTATTTTTCGGGGATGGAAAACTCAATGTTAATTGGGTTGATGCTCACCAATTCCACGATCGGCGAACCGGGTGAAAGGTAAGCGCCATCGCTTACCTGGCGCAAGCCCAGCAAACCTTCAAAAGGCGCCCGGATGGTGCGTTTTTCGATTTGAACGCCCAGTAGCGATATTTGCGCTTTCACCTGATCGGCTTCTGCGCGGGCGATTTCGTACTCCTGAAGGCTCACGCCTTCTTTTGCATAGAGGCCCTGAAGGCGCTCTGCAATTTTTTGGGTCAGGTCTTTGCGCACCTGCAATTCGCGCATTTGTGCCTGCAATTCCTGGTTGTCTAATTGCACTAATACCGCGCCTTTTTTCACCAGCATGCCTTCTGAAAACTTGATGTCGGTTATCTTTCCGGCCACCTCACTGCTAACGAATACCTTCTCATTGGCCACCGTAGAGCCGTTCACCGAGATGTAATCCGTCAGCTCACCGGATTTGATGAGCATGGCTTTGATGGGAATATTTTCTTGTTTGGGCATGCCCGAGCCACCGGTTTCTTTACCCGGCGGTGCCGCAGTTTCGGCTGAAAAAAAACCAGTTTGGAAAAGCCAGAATGCGCCGCCAAAGATGACCGCTGCCAAAACCAGCGCCAGAATCCGAATAGTCCGTTTGCTCATACGTTGAGGGAAGTTGGTGTTGAATCCGTAGAATAGGCCCGGGGTTGAGGTACAAGGGGCTAAGATACAAAAAGGTTGGATGTGGAGGAGAGAAGATTGTGGGGTGGGTGAAATGCCGAACAAGCGGTATGTGACCGAAATCAGTGGGGATAATATCCTGAATATTGAACAAAAAGGCGCATTCAAAAGTTTTCTTATCTTTGTTCAGGCGCTCGGGAAGTGCATATATTAACGTGTTAGCGGTCAGCATAAAAGACGGCACGGATTAAAAAAACATTAACTCAAAACAAAAAAATGAACAAAATTGAAATTCCATTAAGGGTCGCTGAATTAATAAGGGTCGCTTTCTCCGGGCAAGGTATTTTGATTCTAACCAAGGCGGGGGTTCCCGACCTTAGCCATAGCTAAGGGTCGCTGAATTAATAAGTGTCGCTTTCCCCGGACAAGGCATTTTGATTCTAACCAAGGCGGGGGTTCCCGACCTTAGCCATAGCTAAGGGAGGTGGTTCACAACGCAGCGTAGGAGCAAAAGGCCTCCTGGAAAAGTGGACAGTTATTATTTCAGCGACCCTAAGGCTACGCTTTCTCCTAGCGCCTTGTCCGATGAAAAAATCCTCACGCCGAAAAGAGGAACTTATTATTGCGACGTTCCTTAGGCTATGCTCCCTTCTCGCGCCTCGTCCGATTAAAAAATCCTCACGCCGAAAACATGAACTTATTATTGCGAGGTTCCTTACCTTTGCCGCGCTAACCAAATCCATGCCATACGCCATGTCGAATGCATTTTTCAAACCGCCGGTCGTCATCAACGAACCGGTACTGAGCTACAAAGCCGGTTCGCCGGAAAAGGCTGCACTGAAAGCCGCCCTTGCTGACTTAAAGTCGAAAACAGCGGATATTCCCATGTTCATCGGCGGCAAACACGTGCGCTCGGGCAACAAATTGGCCATTCACCCGCCGCATCAAATCAAACATACCCTCGGTCATTACCACAAAGGCGATGGTTCGCACGTGCGTTTGGCCATCGAAGCAGCCATGCACGCCAAAAACGACTGGGAAAACATGCGCTGGGAAGACCGGGCCGCCATTTTCCTGAAAGCCGCCGACCTGCTGGCCGGCCCTTACCGCGCCAAGATGAACGCCGCCACCATGCTGGGGCAGTCAAAAAACGTCTACCAGGCGGAAATTGACGCGGTGGCCGAGTTGGCCGATTTTTTTCGTTTTAATGTCCAGTTCATGATGGACATCTACGCGCAGCAACCCATCAGTTCGCCGAATGTCTGGAATCGCATGGAATACCGCCCGCTGGAAGGGTTTGTGTTCGCGCTGACGCCGTTTAATTTTACGTCCATTGCGGGCAACCTGCCCGGCGCGCCGGCTCTGCTGGGCAATACCGTGGTTTGGAAACCCGCAGAAACGCAGATCTATTCCGCAGCCGTCATTATGGAGATTTTTGAAGCTGCGGGGCTGCCTGCCGGCGTCATCAACTTAGTCTATGTGGATGGTCCGATGGCCGGCGACATCATCTTCAGCCACCCGGATTTTGCGGGACTGCACTTCACGGGCAGCACTGGCGTTTTCCAGCATTTGTGGCAAACCATCGGCAAAAACATCGGCAAATACAAGTCATACCCACGTGTGGTAGGAGAAACCGGCGGAAAAGATTTCGTCATCGCGCACCCTTCTGCCGATGCCAAAGCAGTAGCGACCGCACTGACCCGCGGCGCCTTTGAATTTCAGGGGCAAAAGTGTTCCGCAGCGTCGCGCGCCTACATCCCTTTGGAGATCTGGGATGAAGTAAAAAAATACTTATTAGAAGATATTGCATCTTTTACTATGGGGTCTCCGGAAGATTTTTCTAACTTTGTCAACGCTGTCATTGACGAACGCGCCTTTGACAAAATTACGGGCTACATTGCGCAAGCCAAAAAAGACGCCGATGCAGAGATTCTCATCGGTGGCGGCTACGACAAATCTGAGGGTTATTTCATCGAACCGACGGTTATTCTGGCGAAAGATCCGAAATACCGCACGATGGTGGACGAACTTTTTGGCCCGGTGCTGACCATTTATGTTTACGAAGACAATGACTTCGATGCCGCGCTGGAGCTGTTGGATCAAACTTCGCCGTATGCGCTCACTGGCGCTGTTTTTGCGCAGGATCGCGAGGCATTGGCTATTGCCACAGAAAAGCTGCGGTACGCTGCCGGCAATTTTTATATCAACGACAAACCCACCGGGGCGGTCGTAGGTCAGCAGCCATTCGGGGGCGCACGCGCTTCCGGCACCAATGACAAAGCGGGCTCGGTGCTCAACCTCTATCGGTGGTTGTCGCCGCGCACCATTAAAGAAAATTTTGTGCCGCCAACGGATTATCGCTATCCGTTCCTGGCCGAAAAATAGCTGCGCCACCAAGCGCAGCATACCTCGCTAATAACAAATTGAGGGGGACGTTCCTGTTCGCAGGGCGTCCTTTCTTTTTTGGGATAGTGTCTGTTTTTATAGTCCGATAGCTGCGTTATGCGAAGGCCCAAAAAGCGTCATTTACGCGAGTAAACTCCGATTTTTGGGTCTTCACATGCCTTGCTCTCGAACGCTAAAGAACAGACACCGAATTCACGTTACCTTCCGAATTTTCTCTAACAACCATTCGCGTTCCGCCACCGCTTTAGTCTCCAAAATCTCAGCAGTCAGTTTTTTCCTTGCGTCCCTTTCACCGGAAGGCGTTTGCAACAGTTTTCGCGTCAGCCGGATCAGATTCAGGTAATTTTCGCCGTGGTAGCCAAGGTCTTTTTGGCGGCGGATATAGGTTTCAAAACTATCTAAGAGTGATTCCAGTGCATCTGTTTCGCCCATTTCAAAATACATGCGCAGCAGCATCCGGCGGGCGTCGAGGTTATGTAGCTTGTCCTTAAACTCCATGTGGCGCAGTAGGGCCATCGCCCGCTCGTAGTCGTTTTTTCGAAAATACAGGTTGGCGAGGTTGAAGCAGTAAGTGTTCTCCCGTTCGGCCTCGGGCAGTCGGGGTTTGAAGGTTTCGAGAAATCCGGCTGCCCAGTCCCATTTGTCCACCCAAAGGGCGCTGTTCAGCACATTGTTGTAAGTAAACGGGGAGATGATGCCGCCGGTCAACAACACTTCCTTTTTTAGTCCCGACCGGTAGAGATCGAACACGTCCCTTCGGAAAGCAGCCAAACCGCCGTTAATTTTTTTGATGCAAAAATTGATGGCCAACAGGAACAGGTCGCGAGCCTCATCGGTAGGAAAATCCATCCAATGCGTTTCCAGTAAGCCCGTTAGCGATCTAAAATGCGCTTCATTTTCCAAAGTTTGCTGCGCCTGATAGGCGTGAAAATACAACTGCACTGCCGGAACGCCCGCAAATTCGCCTGCTTCTACTTTTGCCAATACTTCCGCCAACAAAGGAATAGGGTACGCCTGGTTGGTCATGGATTGGTGGGTAGCGATGCCACAGGCTTGGCGCAACAAGTTGGCGGCAAAGTAGTTGGCAAATTCATTGGCCAATCGCTGCAACCCCATTTCGCCCCGTCGTTGCTGGCGGATGGCGGCGTTGTAGCGTTCGCTCTGCAACTGAAACAATTGCAGGTGCCGGTCGGCGTTCAGCAATTGGCTGGCTGATGCTTCCGCCTGGTCGAGGGTGCGCTGAAACTGGTCGTCAAGCCCCCGGCGGCGCAGGTTGCGGGCAAGGTGCATTTGTCGTTCAAATTCCGACCGGCCTACCTCCGTCCAGTGGCGCTGGAATCGGTCATTAAAAACTCGGCGGCCATTTATTTCGACTTCAATGAGCCGGTCATTACCAACCAGGTTTTTCATACGGTGAACCGAAATTTCATCAAAATTGCCAATGACATCCGGGAACTGCCAAAAGGGATTTATTTTTATAAAGTGGAAGTGGAAGGATTGGGGATGTATTCAGGGAAAGTGATTTTGCAATAGAGCTTTTCACACTTCCAGCACAAAAGGCAGCCAATTGTCTTTATTCACGACATGGAAGTCAGCCTGCGGGTAGGTTTCAGGCCAAGCCGCAGGCATTTTCCCAGTTTTGGCACCCCATTTAAATTCGTAGCCTGTTAGCGTTGATCCTGTTTCTTCCACATAGTCTAATTCCGCTCCGGTTTGTAAACGCCAAAAAAACTGATTGGCTCTTTTTGCCGAATTGTTGAGCAGCTTCATGCGTTCCATGAATAGGAAATTTTCCCATAACTGCTCTACGTCTTCGCGGAGAGACAGCGGAGAAAATTTTACAATCAGCGCATTTCGGATACCCAGGTCATAAAAATAGATTTTTTGCTTTTTTGAAATCTCCTTGCGCAAGTTGCGGCTAAACCCACCAATCGTTTTCACCACAAAAGCTTTTTCCAACAGGTCAATGTAACGTTGCACGGTGGCCGTATCCAGCCCCAACTGTCTGCCCAATTCATTGAAAGACACTTCCGAACCAATCTAAAAAGCCAATAATCGCAATAAGTCTCTAAGTTTAGAGCTATGCTTGATACCGCCCAACTCTAAAACATCTTTATACAAATAAGTCTGCGTTAACTCGCTAAGAAAAGCGGCTTTGTCCTCTTGGTTTTCGAGTTCAAGAACGCCCGGATAGCTGCCAAAAACAAGCCATTCTGCGAGACGATTGTGGTATTCAAACACGCCGGTGAGGGCCGTTAATTCACGGGCAGAAAAAGGATGGAGGTGAAAAGTCCACGTTCTGCCCGTCAGTGGCTCATGAACGCGGTTGGCTAGGTCAAGTGAAGAGGATCCGGTTACCAAAATCCGCAAATCGGGAAAATTATCGTGCAATATTTTGAGATTGATGCCAATATCGGGTATCCGTTGTGCCTCGTCTATCAACAGATAATCAAATCCGGAGACAAAAAGTCGCAGTTTGTATAAATCCCGGGAGGAAAAAATTTCGGCGTGAGGTTGAAAATCTGCGTTGACCTGTAAGACCTTTCTGTTTTCCAGATTTTAGAAAATGTGCTGCGCCAAAGTAGTTTTCCCTACCTGGCGCTGCCCTTACAGAATGATAATCTTCCGGGGTTCCGTGCGCAGACGGTTGATGATTTGCGATGTGATTACTCTGGGAACAAAGGTTTTCATTGTTTCAATTCCATAATTTAACGCAAATTTATAGAATTAAATCAATAAAACAACGCGAATTCATGTATTGAAGCATTAAGTATGCGCTTCAATACAAAATTACGTACCTGTCGAAAGCGACACTTATTCATTCAGCACCCCTAACTTCATCAAACAAATCGCGGTCAATCAAATGATCCGAACCGCTATTTTTCAGATACCATACATTCAATATTCACCTCCACCCGTCTGTTTTTCCGCTTGCCCTCTGCTGTTTTATTTCCAGCAATAGGGTCTGTTTCCCCTTTGGAAGACTGCGTAGCCTCAACTTGGATACCCTGCGTTTTCAGAAAATCCGCCACGCTTTGAATGCGCCGTTGCGACAAGCCCAGGTTGTAAGCCTTTGTGCCGTCAGCATCTGTATGGCCTGTCAGAGACAAGGTACACCCGCCGTTGGCTTTCAGCATTTCCGCCGCTTCGTTGAGCGATTGAGCTGCTTCGGGTGTCATTTCGGCGCGGTCGGTGTCGAAATAAACGACTGTTTTGATGGCGGTTACGGCGTTGACGGGAACAACCGCCTTAGCCACCGGTACGTCGGGAACAGGTTTGGGTGCCATGACCACTTCCTCTTTCACAACCTGGGGTGTTTCCTGCACCAGCCGCTCCGGGTCGGCAACGATCGGCTTCTCTACCAATGCGGGCGTTTGTTCGTTCACCGAAATGGCATTTTCGATCACATAGTCCTCATTAAAGCGAATTTCCTGCGTGTATTCGCCTTCCTGTCGTGGAAAAACTAAGGAATATTCCCCGGTTTTGGCGTTGCTGCGGCTGCCGGTCACGTAAGCTTTGTCGGCATTGCGCCTCAGCGTAATATCGGATTCCACGCCTTGTCCGGAAGGGTCTTTCACGGTTCCTTCCAGCACGATCACCGGTTGTGGCTTGATGCGGCTGTCGGCGTCTTTGCCTAATTTTGTGTAGAAAATATCGCCGTTGCGCACAAAGTAGACTTCATCGCGCAGCACGTCCATCACAAAACCATAATCTTCTTCTTTGGTATTGAAGGGTTTGCCGATGTTGTAAACCGGGCCGCATTTGCTGCCGCCCAGCAAAACGGTTTTGAAAATGTCGAGCTTTCCGAAACCGCCCCAACCATCCGAAGCGAAATAAAGCGTGCGATTGTCGGCACCGATGAAGACGGAACGCTCGTCGCCGGGCGTGGAAACATCAAGCTTTTCGGGATACGCCCAAACGCCGTCGCGCCCTTTGCTGGTGATGTAGAGATCCATGGCGCCCTCGTAACTTTTTCCCACGGCAACGACCAGGATAGTGCCATCCGGCGAAACGGCCATGCCGTCGGTAGCGCTGAATCCCTCTGCAAAAAACCGGTGGATGCCACCATCCAAAGCGACTGGTGTGCCCCATTTTTCGCCGTGCAGTTCCGCCCGGAAATAAGGGCCGCCTTTGATCCTCCAATCGCTCCAGCTCTGGAAATAGACCGTTTGGCCATCGGCAGAAATATTGGGTTCGTCTTCGCCGCTGGAAGTGTTGATGGGCATACCGAGGCAAAGCGGTGCCTGCCAAACGTCGTTGACCCTTTTGCTGAACCAGATGTCGCCGTCGTGCTCCGGTTTGCCCCGGTAAGTGGTGTAGTTGGGATCGGACCAGGATTGGCCGCCCCGCCCCGACATAAAGTACAGGTATTTCCCGTTGGGGGTGATGGAAAGGTTGATGTCGCGGAAAGCGGAATTGAGGGAGGTTAATTCAATGGGCTTAACGTCCCGCTTTGGCAGGGTTTCTGCTTTTTTTTGTGCAAACATTGTCGCAGTGATGGACAAAGAGGCAAAAACGAGTAGTAAGCGTTGGATTGACATACCAATACAGTTTTTTAGGTTATAGAATGCTCAAATATACGGCTAAAATGCCATACACCAAACTTTTGGTTAATGTCTGGCAGTTTGAAATGTTACGGGAACCCTAACGCTCCGTGAGACTCCTCCGCGAAACAAAAACAACGCAGCGTTTCACAGAGTAGACACGGAGTTTCACGGAGCTACATAGACCTTCCGCGTTAGGTATAAATACTTCAAATTTTTGCTACTTTTTTTACAACAACCTGATCTCCAGATTTTATGGTTACAAAACAGAGCTAAATTTTTAAAAATTTGTTCACAAACACCTGACCATCAACCCGAATTTCAACAAAATACACCCTAGGGAGCCAAAGAATCAAGATAACCCAATGTTTGCTGGAAGCCCGAACTTTTTTGGGCGATAAATCAGGTTTCTGAATCGTTATAGACAGTGGATGGGGCGCGAGGTTGTCCGGGGTTGTGTAAAGAGCAGCAATCATATTTTGTGAAATTTGTACCGGCTCTTTACCTTTATCCAAAATTTGCAGCCTTATGTCCAATAGCACGAAATTTAAAGCCAACGACTACGTAAAAATTATTGACGGCACGGAAATAGATGAAATCAACGAACCTGCCGTAGGGTGGCAGGGGTTGATTCTTAAAGCTCCGAGTACACCTAAAGGCAGCCTATCTGATTGCATTGGATGCGCAGACCCTGAACAAGCTGCCGGACGAATACCTTGAAACCTGCGTTTATGAAGCCTGTGATCCATTGGAATATTATTTTCCAGAAGAAAACCTGGAACCAGCCACCCGCAGAGACGATGATGAACAATTGGAAAACGCCAAAGCTGCTATCGAGGAGCGAATGGAAGCTTTTGAAGCGGAAATAGAGGACGAAGAAGAGGACGAAGAAGAGGAGGAGCTTGACGAAGCCTTGCTTGAGGAATGGATTGCCCGTTTTCAGGACAGCCCGGAGTTCAACGAATTAACAGCAGAACAGCAGGAATACGGAGAAGACGCGCCCAAAATCTTTGCGCAGTTTGCGTTCCAGTATGAATGGGTACAAGTGGGCAAATGGACACCATATACTGTTGATCTTGTTTGTTTGGAGTGGATTCCCGGTAAATTAAGCAGTGAACCAGCGTACTTTGTCAATTTCGGCCCTGTACTGGCTCAGTTTTTTGGATTTTTACACCGGGAGAATATCCTTGAAAATGCCCGGGCTTTACAAATTTGTACTTTAAAAATTGCATCAAAAATCCCTAAAGAAGCCGCTGATTCGTCCAATTGGGGAATGGCAAAAACCATGATGATGGGGGCAATAAAATCAGGCATAGATATCACTGACCAAAATCAATTAAATGAATTCATCAATAATTATACCGCGAAGCTCAATAGCTTGCCTGCTGTTTCAAAGCACATATCCCTCCACCTCCACCCAAACCCGATCAACCCCATCTCTTTGCTAAAATTGGCCGGAATGAGGTCATCAAAGTGCAATACGATGACGGCACAGAGAAAGAGACCAAGTTTAAAAAGGTGGAAGGCGATTTGAGGGAGGGGAAGTGTGTGATTTTGAGTTGAGGCCATTTCCCCAACAATGCTTAGCTTTACCCCCTCAATCAAACACCACCACACATGTCCCGATCACACCTCGCACTCCTTTTTTTGAGCGCCATATTCACGTTCTGCGCCACTTCCTGCAAAAACGATTCCCCCTCCAATGGCACAGCGACAGCCAAATACCCATCGCCGGAAGAAGTCTACGGCGACTTGTTCATCGCAGTGCAGGTTGCCAGCGTTTTTCCCGATGGAAAAACCTTTGCTGATTGCACGCCGAAAGTGCCGGTGAAGGAAATTCTGGCCGCTTACGAAGCTCAAAAAAATCAAGAAAAATTTGACCTGCGCGCTTTTGTGCTCCGGTATTTCGATCCGCCTCATAAATTCGCAAGCGGTTTTGTGAGCGACACCACGCGCTCGGCACAAGACCACATCAATGCGCTCTGGGACGTACTTACCCGCCACGCCGACAGCGCCTCCACGGGTACGCTGATTCCATTGCCTAATCCTTATGTCGTACCCGGCGGCCGTTTCGGCGAGGTTTATTACTGGGACAGCTACTTCACCATGCTGGGCCTGCAATCTGTGGGCAAAGTGGACATGATGGAAAGCATGGTGGACAATTTCGCCTATCTGATTGACGAACTCGGTTTCATCCCCAACGGCAACCGCACCTACTACAACAGCCGCTCGCAACCGCCATTTTTTGCGCTGATGGCCGGTTTGCTGGCAGAAGCCAAAGGCAATGAAGCGCTGGCACAATACCTGCCCCAATTGGAAAAAGAATACAATTTTTGGATGGACGGCAGTTCTACACTGTCGGATGCCGTGCCCACCCACCGCCGCGTGGTGCGGCTCATTGACGGCACCATCCTCAATCGCTATTGGGACGACCGGGCGACCCCACGTGCGGAAAGCTACCGCGAAGACCTACAAACGGCGGGCAAAAGCGGTCGCCCCCCAGAAGAAGTGTACCGCCACCTGCGCGCCGCCTGCGAATCGGGCTGGGACTTCAGCAGCCGCTGGCTCGCCGACGGCAAAACGCTGACCACCATCCACACTGCCGACATCATTCCCGTTGATCTGAACGCACTACTCTACAATTTAGAAATGACCCTGTCCAAAGCGTATTCGCAAAAAGACGATCAGGCCGCATCGAAACGCTACTTCGACCTCGCCCAAAAACGCGCAGAAGTGCTGATTAACTATTGCTGGGACGCCGAAAAAGGCTATTTTATGGATTATGATTTCATAAAAAACAAACGCACGGGCGTCGTTTCGGCAGCCGGCATGTACCCGCTGTTTTTTGGCATCGCAACACCGGAACAGGCCAAATCCGCAGCCATTGTATTAAAGCGCGAGTTACTAAAACCCGGAGGAATCGTCACAACGGCCAACGCAACGGGACAGCAATGGGACGCCCCCAACGGCTGGGCGCCTTTGCAGTGGATTTCGATACAAGGTTTGAGGAAATACGGCAACGACGAACTGGCTCAAAACATCCGACAGCGATGGACGCACCTGAACGTAAAAGTGTACAAAAACACCGGCAAAATGGTCGAAAAATACAACGTGCTCGACATGACGCTGCAGGCCGGCGGCGGCGAATACCCGGTTCAAGATGGCTTCGGCTGGACGAACGGTGTGCTGCTTAAGTTGTTGTCGGAGAATAGTTTTATGGATTAGTGTTATTACCAGATAGTTTTTTTACCATATATTGTTTTTTTACCACAACTGTCCCGCACTACCTGCGAGCATGGGCTGTGCATGAAAGCAGTAAATAAACTATACACACCATTGATGAAGACGAGCTTGTCAGCACTTCATTGGAACCTGCGATCTTGTCGCATGGAGTCGCCATACAGCGCCCCGAAAGGCGTATCGGCTCGCGGTGGGCTGGGTTGTGGGAGAGGGTGCCTATTTTTGCCTTTCAGATACCTTTGAGCCGGTTGATTAAGGATCAACAGCCAGGTACAGCGGTTTCTTAAGCCTGGAAATTAGGCAAAAATCAGCGGCGAGTCGAGGAGCCAACCTGAAGCCAGGCTAAAGATCAAACCGTCATCTTTCTCTACTTGCAGCCCTGAAAACCAGGGCGCATTATGGCGAGAAGCCTTTTTGCTTACTTTTTGGGCCTCAAAAAGTAAGAAGAAATCAGGAGCAAAGACCAATTGACTAAATTCCAGCAGGACTCCAAACAAATGAGCAAACAAAATATGCATAGCAGACGCTCGCAAGTAGTGCCGGACAAGTTATGGTAAAAAATTAACGCATGATTAAAGATACATCGCTCCAAACATCCCTAAAACAAGCAGGCCAAGCCCGGATGAACCACCTCGGCGCATCGGGTACCCCCTTTTTGTTTTTGATTGATTTTGAAGCGAAACAATGGATCGTTGAACGGTTGGACGCAATCAATTCCAAAGACATTGCCTTCAATTTCAATGGAAAAGGCAACGCGATGGCGAATTCAGTTTTGCCTTCGGATAAAGACATTTGGTTTGAAAAATACCCGGTCGCTTATGCCCGCTACCTCGAAGCTTTCCGGGAGGTCGTCACCCAGCAGCGCAACGGCAATTCTTTTCTGACCAACCTGACTTTTCCCACGCCAATCGCCACAAACTTAACACTGGAGGAGATTTTCCAATACAGCTCGGCTCGCTACAAACTGCGGGTTAGCGATGAATTTGTCGTTTTTTCCCCGGAAACTTTTGTGCAGATCAACGACGGCGTCATCGCTTCCTGCCCCATGAAAGGCACCATAGACGCGAATTTGCCCAACGCCGCCCAGCGCATTCTGGAAGACGAAAAAGAAAAGGCCGAACACGCCACCATCGTTGACCTCATCCGAAACGACCTGAGCCGCGTGGCTTCGCACGTGCAGGTTGAGCGCTACCGCTATATTGAGCGCCTGACCACGTCCGGGAAAGACCTGCTACAGGTGTCTTCCCGCATCAGCGGCCAATTGCCGGACAATCATCGCAGCCGGCTGGGCGATATTTTTGCTGCGCTCTTACCGGCAGGTTCCATCAGCGGCGCACCCAAACAAAAAACGCTGGAAATCATCGCTGCGGCAGAGGACTACGAACGAGGCTTCTACACCGGCGTCTGCGGCTATTTCGATGGCCGGGATGTGGACAGCGCCGTATTGATCCGCTTCATCGAAAAAACGCCGGAAGGCTTATTGTACAAAAGCGGCGGCGGCATCACCGTTTACAGCGACCCGCAAAAAGAATATCAGGAACTCCTAGATAAAGTTTATGTCCCGCTTCATCGAAACGATCAAAATACAGAACGGCCAGCCCTGCAATCTGCGGTTGCATGAAGCGCGGTTGCAGCGCACCCGGCAGCATTTTTTCCCCGGCGCCCCTCCTACCCTGCCTTTGGAAGATTGGTTGCCCGTGCCCGCGGCTTGCCAAACAGGGCTGTTCAAATGCCGGGTGATCTATGCGGAAGCGCTCTTGCAGGCTGAATTTTTCCCCTATGCGCCACGGCCCATCCATAGCCTGAAACTCGTCGCAGACGAGGCCATTGACTACCCCTGGAAATACGAAGACCGAAGCGCGCTTGAGCGGTTGTTCGCGCAAAAAGGCACCTGCGACGACATCCTTATTGTAAAAAACGGATTGCTGACCGACAGCTCTTACAGCAACCTGGCTTTTTACGATGGTTCTGCGTGGTTTACCCCGGAAACGCCGCTGCTGCAAGGCGTACAACGGGAGCGGTTATTGCGGGAAGGACGAATAATCCCCGCATCTATTCGGGTAGAAGATTTGAATGGCTTTTCGCAAATTGCTTTGATTAATGCGATGCTGGAATTAGGGGATTGCGTGGTGGAGGCGGCAAATGTACTTGGAAGATGATGCTTAGGAACATCGCAATAATAAGTTCGCGTTTTCGGCGTGGGGATTTTTCCAGCGGACAAGGCGCAAGAAGGGAGCGTAGCCAAAGCTACGTGACCGACGAAGGCAATTGCGCCGACTGAAAGCAATTGCGGGAAGTCCGGTGGGAAACGCAAGTTCGGCGTAGCCAAAAGCCACCGCCCAAATCGGGAAGTTATTATTGCGATGTTCCTTAATTGGCAAAAGTATTTTTTTCTTACTTTTGTATACAACATTACAGCCTATTAAAAAGCATCCGATGTACATTTATAAAGACATCATTACGCTTGAATCTGGCAAACGCAGTGGTCAGCCCTGCATCCGGGGTATGCGTATTACGGTTGAAGACATCCTGCGCTGGTTAGCCTCCGATATGTCATTTGAAGACATTTTGGCTGATTTCCCCGAACTTACTAAAGAAGATTTGGTCGCAGCACTCGAATTCGCTGCCATGCGCCAACAGCGCACCTCTATGGTTGCCTGAAAATTTATGGATAATGCGACGCTATCCAAAAACCCGATCAATTTCTCCTATTCCCAGCACTTGAACATCCTCTGTAAGGGAAAAACCCTGGCCAACCGGGCAAATCATAAAATTACGCTGAGTGCCGAGTGATGTAATTCATTTTATCCCCGTTATTTCGCTTTTATAAAACGAAATAACGGTCAAGTTTAAATATATTTCCAATACCGCCCGATTTATGAGCAAAAAGAATAAACCCGGCAAAAAAATACCCGACAGCATCCACGAAGCCCGGCTCTATTCCGAACGACGGCGCTTGGATGAAACCGGTGACGGCGATCATACGCTTGATCTTATTATGAACACAGCCATTCAGGGGGATGGGGAGTTATTGGACTTTTTAGCTCGAAATTTTGGCATCAACTATGCAGAAGGCGGCAGACATGCTTTGTTCTGGGTGGCGGGTACCCCTGATTTAAAGACCGCCGAATTATTGATCTCGGCGGGCAGCACCGTCCACAATGCAGGAAAAAAGGCGGCCTCTCCCCTCATGCACGCCGCTTACCGCAACCAACTCGACATGGCAAAATAGTTGGTGAAACACGGCGCGCGGGTGCATTACACCGATGGCAATGGCGATACAGCGTTGGCGTTTGCCTTAGAACAGGGACATGCAGAAATGGTGGCGTATTTGAACGCAATGATGGATAGTTAGTGCACAGGAAGCCCTCAGAAAAACAACAATCCGGAAGCTCAAGCCAGCATGCTTGCCAAGATTTGTAAAACATTCATAATCAGAAAATATGAAAATTATTGCCATTCTCCTGCTTTTATTAGGTTGCGCACTCGTCGTGATCCTGGGTCTTATTTACTTTTTCCTTTTGATTATGTCTTTCGATGCGCCCGGTTCCGCTGATGCCCCCGGCGCGTGGGGAATGCGGCTGCTGTTTTTACTGCCTCTAATTGGCTTGATTGTAGCAGTCGTACTGTCATTCTCTGCTATTCAGGCGGGCAACTACGTGCGCTCAGCCCGCATTGGATTGGTCTTTGTTGTGGCCATAATTGGCGCTCTGGCATTTCTTTTCCTATCACAACGTGACAACGACAAGTACGTCAACGAAATGCGTGCCCAGGAGCTTGAAGACGCAAAACATCCCGTACAGCAATTCTTTAGGCCCACAGAACACGGTACAGATACCATCATTGTCTTCCCAGACCGGATTGTTGCTTACCGGGTTTTCAATGAAACCTACAACAGAACAATTGGAGGGCCGATAGGAGAATTGAATGAAACCCGCGATGCAATTCGGCTTAACACGCTGCAGGAAGACTTCCTGAAACGGGAAGAATATGAAGAATTTGTCAACAGTGCCGGCAAAAAATTTACGGAGACCTTTTTCTTTAAGTAATGTTTTGTTAGGAAAACAGATACGCTGCATTTGGTAGATTCCCCTCCCGGAACTACTTTTGTCCTCCCACAGAAAACCTATTGATCTGATCTAATTTTGCCTGAATGAACCTTGCTTCCATAAACCGCCTCTTTAATCAGGCCAATACCCTCCAACTCCTGCGCGATAAAAATGCGGTGCTGGTGCTGGCTTTTTTAAAAGAAGCTTTTGGAGATGGGAAAAAGGGCATCGGGCGGGAAGAACTCATCAGCCAATTAGCCGATTATTTGGAGCAATGGGTTGAAATTGAACCTTTTGACGATCCGGAAGAGCGCGAAATCCCCCTCTTTGAGCGCTACCGGAACCGCGCACGCCGCCTGCTGCGCGACTGGGAAAGCCGCGATAAACGATACCTCCGGGGCGATAACAATACAGAAGGACGCTACGAATACAGCCTGACCGAACACCCCACCCGAGCCTGGCAGTGGCTGGAAAGCCTGGAACAGCGCGAATTTTCAGGTGCCCGATCCAAACTCGACGATATTTTTGAGAAAATGCGCCGTGTCCTCGAAAACAGCCGCGAAAAAACCGACGCCGAGCGCGTTGCGGAAATAGAAGAAAAACAACAGGAACTAAAGCGCCAAATCGCGGACATCCAATCCGGAAAATTGCCTTACAAGCCATTCGACAAAGTGCGCATTCAGGAGGAATACGACGGGCTGCTGGAACAGGTACGCGCACTTTCCACCGATTTCAAAGCGGTAGAAAGCAATTTCGAACGCATTCGAACCGATATTTTGCGCAAACAAGCAACCCAGGACGGCAGCAAAGGTGCCTTGCTCGGCAGCATGCTTGACGCCCGCGACGAACTCGACCGAACGCCGCAGGGCATTAGCTTCAATGCTTTCTTCGAAGAATTGCGCGACGCCCAACGCCAGCAGCAGTTTGCCAACTACGTTCAGGAACTGATCACCGTGCTGGAAGATCGCGAAATTGCCCACGATACCGACCGGTTGCTGACCCGTCTACACCGGCATTTGCTGAGCGAAGCCCGGCCCGTCATGGACGCTAACCGACGCATCGCAGACCGCATTTCCCGCATGGTGGCGCAAAATGCAGCCCACGACCGGCAATTGCTACAGGAACGCATTGCCGCCGTAAAAGCCGCCGTGTTAGACCCTGATTTTGCAAACAGCCCGATCAACCTGGCTGCTCCTTTCTGGGAAATCGGCAACGATCGGGCTGGAATAAAACTGCCCTTGGAAAAAAAGCTGAGTACCCAGCCGGATGAAGGAGCCGTGCGTTTCACAATGCCTCAGACAGGAGGACTCAATCGCCCGGAGTTGGCCTTGGTTGACGAAGAATTGATCGCAACCCGGCTCAATGCGCACATTGCCGACACCCTGGAGATTTTTGGCCAAATGACTTTGCTGGATCTGGTGCAAAAATACCCGCTCAACGAGGGTCTGGCTGAAGTGCTGGCCTACCTGAGCATTGCCGCAGCACCTGGCAATCGCCATATAATCCAACCCGACCAGCAAGATATCCTGCCTTTGGATGCGGGCGATAACGAACAATTTTTGCAGGGAGCGCGGGTGTTTTTTGTAAAATAACCCGATTAAAATTTAACAAAAAATGGAAGAACAATTCGATATTCCCCCAATAGTCCCCGATCATTTTGCGCCTATTGCGATCAAGCTGCTTCAGGGGGTCATTTACGAAGAAGAAACGCGCTATTGGCAGGGTCTGACCAAGTTGTACGAGCAGCCCCTGCGCCACTATTTTGGCCAGATCGGTCTGCAACTAATCGTGGATCGCAATGAAGGTTTGGCGTTTTTAAAACAACACAAAGAGGATCAGGAAGATTTCACCCATCTCCCCAGGTTGATGCGCAAACGCACCCTCAATTTCGACCAGTCCATCCTTTGTGTCTTATTGGCCGAACGCCTCAACGAACACACCGTGCGTGACAGTGCCAGTCGAGAGCCGGTCATGAGCCTGCGCGAAATCCGCGAAATGGTTGAATTGTTTTTCCGCGAACGCAATACGCAACACCGCTTTTTGAAAGACCTTAAAAAAACGGTAGAAGACCTTCGCGGAATGGGTTTTCTGGAATCCATTGGCCCCGAAGCCCTTGAAAACGAAGACGAACGCCGCTACCACGTGCGCCGTATCCTAAAAGCATTCATTGACGCAGACAGCCTCCAGCACCTTTTGAACACGATCGCTTCATCCATAGACGCATGAATCAACCCGAACTGACTTTATTTTCTACTTCCGCCCAAACAGCCGGTTTCCGGCTCGAACGCGTCGAAGTATTCAACTGGGGTGCTTTCCATCAGCAGGTTTACGTCATGCCCCTGCAAGGCGAAAATGCATTGCTTTGCGGTGCCAACGGAGCGGGTAAAACAACCCTTGTGGATGCCCTCATCACGTTGCTGACGCCCAATCCGGAACGGTTTTACAACCAATCGGCCGGTTTTGAAGACCGCAAGCGCATCCGCCGCACGGAAGATTATGTACTTGGGGTATACGGTCGGTCGGCTGCCGGCAAAGAACGGTTGCGCGGCACGGTGCCGGGCGAGGGCACTTACACGGTATTGCTGGGCGTTTTCAGCAACAAAGATTACAACCAGTTTTACACCCTGGCTCATGTCTATTGGTTTAAAAATGACCAGGTTCAAAAGCGCTATTACACCGCGCCGGTTGCCCTGAACATTACAGAACACTTCCAGTTTGGAGGCGATATCCGGGAATTCAACAGCGGGATTGCCAAAAATTTTCAGGCAAGAAACTACGATACCTTCACCGAATATGCGCTCGATTTTATCCCAAAAATCGGCATGCGGTCGCCGGAACGCAGCAATAGCCAGGCTGGTCGAACGAAGCCATTGAGTTTGCTGGGCAAAACGGCAGGCATCAAAGTTCTGGGAAATCTCGACGGCTTCATTCGCGAAAACATGCTGGATGAAACCGATGTAGAAACCTACTTTGAACAACTGAAAAAGGAATACGCCGATATTGCCGAGACGCAGCAAAGTTTAGATAAAGCTACCTGCCAGCAACAAATGCTCATGCCATTGGTGCAGCAGCATACCGCCTGGTTAACCGGAAGCGACGAGCTGCGGCGGCTGGATTTAGCTCAACGTGCCTTGTCTCCCTGGTTTGCAGGGCAACACGTCGGGCTGCTGGAAACGGAAATCGCAAAAAAACAGCATCGGCTCGGGCTGTTGAATGATGAGTTGGGAACACTTGATGCGGAATTAGACAGCCTGCGGCAGGAAGACAAAGACCTCGAATACCAGATCCGGCAAAACGAAGCCGGACAACGCTTAGACCAGTTGAAACGCGAGCGGGAAGAATTAGAAAAACGCCGGGAAACCCAACGCCACGAAGCCCGCCGGTATGCAACCCTGGCCACTTCGCTGGGCCTGGAACCTAATCCGGATAATGCGCTTTTTTTTGAACAGCAAAAACAATTAGACCGCAAAGCACAGGAGCTGGAAGCTAAAAAAGGCGAACAGAACCTGCTCCGGGACGAATTGGTGGGGCAACGCAAAGAACTGAAGCAAACCCTTACTGCCCTTCAACTGGAACTCGCTTCGCTGCGCCGCCGCCGCAACAACCTGCCGGTTGATCTGGTTGAAGCCCGTGCCCGCATCTGCCAGGCCGAGGGCATTCCGGAGCCAGAACTGCCTTTTGTAGGCGAACTGACCCAGGTGAAAGAGGACGAGCGCATGCATTGGCAATACGCCCTTGAAAAATTGCTGACGCCGTTTTCGCTCCACCTCCTCGTGCCGCCGCGTTACCTACCCAAAGTGGTGCAGCGGGTGCGCGATGCCGATCTTGGCGTCCTGCTGCGCTTCATCGAAGCAGACGACAACGCCGGAGAAAGCCTGAACAACGACATCAGCCCCGATACTGCCGCCAACAAATTAGGCGTGTACCCCCAATCCCCTTTTGCCCCGTGGTTGCGCAATGAACTCAACCACCGGTACCCGCACCATTGCACATCCGACACGGCTATCTATAAAAAACACGCCCAGGCTCTGACACCGGAAGGGCTTTATAAAAATGGCAAACAACACCAGAAAGACGACCGCAAAAAGCAGCACGCCCAGTTTGTATTAGGTTGGGACAATGAAGAAAAATTGCGCCAGACCGAACAATTGCTGCGCGACGCCGAAAATGAATTGCTGTTGTTGGACCAGCGGTTCAACCCCATTGAAACCCGCATCCATCAGCTCGACCAAAAATTAGCTGATCTGGCGCGTCTGCACGATTTCGAGCACTTCAATGCCCTCAATTTTGCAGATACGGAACAGCGCATTGCGGCCCTTATTGTCCAAGCCGAACAACTTAGTCAATCATCGGAACAGCTCAAAACCTTGCAAAACCGCCACCAACAGGTGCAGCAAGCGGTAAAAAACACCCAGACCAAAAGGGATGCCACGCTTCAGCAACAAACCAAAACTACTGGCGAAATCGAAAGCCGGCACACCGAATTGCGGTTCAAACGCAATGACGCGGCTACCTTAGACGAACGCAGCTTAGCCTGGCGGGAATTGCAACCCATGCTCAGCGACTTAGACGAGCTTGACTTAGACAGCATTGGAAAAATTCAGCAACATTTGGCCAACAAACTGGGTAGCCAGATCAGCCAACTCCGGGATCAGCAAAGTAAGTTTGAGAAAGAACTCCTGCTACTGATGAGCCAGTTTAAAAACCCAAAAAAGGACATCATAGCAGCATTTCCTTCGTGGTCAGACGACACTTACGCGCTGCCGGAATACCCAGCCATGGAACACATCGGCCAGTATACCGACCTGCTCGAACGCATCCAGAATGACCAGTTGCCAGCCCTGCGCGAGCGCTACGAAACCCGCGCAGGCCATGACATCGGCAATGCCATGCAGGTCTTTCAGCAACAACTCACCGAACAATTGGCCGACCACCACGAAAACATCGCGAACATCAACCGATCCCTGCGAACCCTACCCTACTCTGCCGATACGTATTTGCAAATTGTCTGCGAATCCAATACCCGAAAAGGCCGGATTGGCGAGTTTTACCACTTGCTGAAGGATTGGGATTACGACCGGGCCGCATTCCGCCTCGCAACGGCACCTGAGCAGCAAAAAATGCTGCGCGAAACGGTGCAACGGATCGGACTACTCATCCAGCGCTTAGACAAAGACCCGGATTGGCGGCGCGAAGTAACCGACATCCGCAACTGGCTCACCTTCAGGACACAGCAGTTCTACACCCAGGACGACACCCCTAAACCCGGCACGCTGTTGGACAGCACGGGTGCCCTGTCTGGTGGCGAACAAGCGAAATTGACCTACACCGTCCTCGCCGCTGCCTTGACGTACCAGTTCAACATCAGCGCCGACAGCCGCAATGCCAAATCTTTCCGCTTCATTATGATAGACGAAGCCTTTAGCAAGCTGGATCCGGAAAACAGCACCTACCTGCTCGATTTGCTCAGCAGCCTGAATTTTCAAATGCTGCTGATTACCCCCAACTCAAATGTCAAACTGAGTCAGAACCGCATGTCTCACCTCCTTTTTGTAAAAAAAGAAGATGAAATGCCGCCCAGATCCTCGGTGTTTGTGTATTCGGTGATGGAGTTGGCCAAAATTCAGGTGGCTCGCTGAATTACCACCGCGCCCGCAACGCCACCATCGCATTCCTGCCCGGTGCCGTAATGCCGGAAGAATACGTGCGGTAGCGCTGGTCGCTGATGTTTTCAAGGCCGCCGCTGAGTTGCAGACAATCTAAGAGTTGATAGCTCAGTTTTAGGTTCAGCGTGTACCAGGAAGGCGAATAAGGCTTGCCTTGCTCGTCCTTCGCGTACAAGTATGGCTTGATTTGTTCAGACGGTGCCAATTCTTCAAAGCTCAAAGCGCCGCTGTATTCGGCATAAAAATCGGCCTGAAAACGGGGGCGCTGGTAACGCAGCCGTGTAACGCCAAACCAGGGCGCTGCGTGGCGCAGCGGCACATAATCGGTATTGTCGTCGTCCTGCTCCTCGCCTTGTTGGTAGCTAAACCGCGAAGACAAGGAAAAGCCGCAGCCCAACTGCGCATCCAAACCGGCCTGAATGCCCCAAACCCAGGCTTTCGCTGAATTTTGAATGGCAAAAATTTGACTCAGTTCGCCGTCGTAAAGAATGCTGTCTAAGCCATTGAGCTGGTAAGTGCGCCGCACCAAAGCATCGTCGAGCAGCGTGTAATAGCCGGTCAGCTCAATGCTCAGCGACTGTCCAAACCGGCGCGAAATACTGGCTTCTGCGCTGTAGGCATATTCCGGGTCAATGTCCGCGTTAGCAACAATCACCGTTCCCGGCGCTGAATCGAATACCTTTCCAACATCGTCAATATTGGGTGCCCGAAAGCCAGTTGCGCCATTCAGGCTGAACTGCCAGTTCGCATTCGGAAGATAAGTGAGGCCCAGACTTCCATTCAGTGCGCCCATAGAGCGTTTGGTTTCTATAATCGGGAAGGGGAAAAAAGTAGTATCGAAGACCGATTCAAAAGTCACGTAGTTGTAACGCGCTCCAGCCAGCAGGTTTACTTTATCGCTCAGCTTTGATTTCCAGCTCAGGTAGGCGGCTGCGGCATTCCAAGTGGCGCTATTCGGATAGCGGGTACTCAATGGGCCGATGTCGCCAGAAGCAATGTTTTCTTCTTCCGCCACCGAGCCCACCTTGTTCAACAACAATTCAGCGCCGTAATACAAAGTGTGCTTGTCGCCAATGGCCTTTTCAAAATCTAAATTTGCGGAAATGACATTGACTTCTTCGTTGCGGTGGCGCAACTGATTCCTGCCGAAACGGCGGTCGTGCCGGCTTTCTTCATAATATTGATGTGCGAGGATGAGCCGGGCATTGTCGTAAAGCCCCGATGCTGCCCGGTGCTGGACGTTCAGGCTGTTCATCAACCAAACCTGTGGGCCGTAATACCACCCCGCAGCCCGCAAGTTACCGCCTGCGTATTCGATGAGGCGGTCGTAGCGCGGCACATCCGTCGTAGTTGAATAATGCAGGCCGTAATTCAGCTCCCAGCGATCCGAAGGTTTCCAACGGATTTTTTGCATCAGGTTTATTTGCTGGTAACCGGAAGGCGTCTGCACTAAAGGATTATCGTTCCGGACAACCGTGTCTTTTCCATTGAGTCGCACCGCGTATTCGGGTCGGAGAAACTCCTCCGGGCCGTTGTTTCCCATACGCAAATCGCCAAAATCGCTGAAAGAGGCGCTGGTCACAAACGCCCACTTTTTGAGGCCAATATTGAAGTCAACGTGGGCCGTTTTTTCTTCGCTGGCTGTGCCATAACGCACCGAAGCGCTGCCCTTGAACAAAGAAGGCGCTTCCGCAGTAGCAAATTTGGCTCGCAGGGTATGAAAATCCATGACTCCGCCAATGGCGTCGCTGCCATAAACCACCGAGCCGGGCCCAAATACAATTTCTGCATTTTCAATAGCTTGCGGATCTAAAGAAATGATGTTTTGCAAGTTGCCGCTGCGGTAAATCGCGTTGTTCATCCGCACGCCATCCACCACCAGCACGACCCGGTTGGCGGCAAATCCCCGAATGATGGGGCTTCCACCGCCGTATTGGCTTTTTTGAATGCTGGCTTCGCCGGAAAGGCCGATCAAGTCGGCAGCGGTTTGGGGGTTTTGAAGGGCAATTTCTTTAGCGCTTATTGAGGTGATGCGCACCGGTACTTCCCGGGAATTTTGTTCCCATCGGTTGGCGGAAACCACCACTTCATCCAAAGTTATCTGCGCTTCAGTCAACAAAATAATGTTGTTCCCAGCAGTAATTTCAGATAAAGCAAGTTGTCTTGGTTCGTAACCCACCGCACTCACCGTTACATTGGCAGCAGCCGATGCGCCATTCAAAGATGCCCTGCCTTTGGCATCCGTGTATGCACTTATTTTCGTGCCGGCGCTGTACACATGGGCGCCTTCGATGACCTGTAAGGTTACCTCGTCTTTTATCACAACCGTTTGTGCAGCAAGCGACAGGCTCCCAAAGAGCAGGCACAATAGGAGTATTTTTTTCATTTTGAGTAATTGTATTAACGGGAAAGTGGTTTGTAGAGGGTACAAAACAGCCTTTCCTGCCAATGATAAAATGCCGGAAACAGCTATCCGTTAATGCCTTGCAACAGAAAGCTGATACCGATTTGCCAAACTTTTTAAAGACGTAGGTGCTTTGTTTCGGGGGCTTTAGCCCGCCTTATCCTTCTCCGCTCCTTAAAACTCAAGCTAAAGAAAAGAAAACTTGTCCCTGGGAGGTGGAAAGGGAGGTCCATCGCAAGCTCTGTCCGACAAGTTTTGATCGTCGTCGTTCGGTTCCTGCTTAGTTATAGTGAAGTCAAAAGAGATCAGCGCATTGTCGTTCAAGCGCCATTTATCAAATAAAGCCGCAAACACAAATCGTCCCCCACCCGAAGAAAAGGGGGCGTGCCGGGCCTGCATTTTTTCAAAGAGGCCATTTAAAAGGACCGTTTCTGCTATGTCGTGGTAACAAGTGTACCAAATCGTATCGCCACACGGCTCCTGATCCAAAATATCGTACATCTCCCCATAGTAGCGAAACTCGTCGTCTTCGGTCCAAATCAATTGAGGGTGGCCTTTTTTGACCCAGGTCAACGGGATTTTCAGCAGTGTAGTGGAAGCTTGGTTTTCGTGCGATTTTTCCTCAAACCTTTCACGTACTTCGTATTGGATTTTTGCCCTGAGCATTAAAGCCCAACTATTCCAGGCTTGCGGATGTACCAGCAAAATCAATAGCAATGACGCCGCAAGCAACTGCCGGGAACAGGCCGGCTGCTTGTGTTCCGAACGGGGATGTATATTTTTTTCGGCCTGGCGCATGCGTGGTGCAATTGGCCGAAAGTTAGCAATTATTTAATTGCTTCGGGTATCATAACACAATCGGCGAAACCCTGAAAGACATAGCTCATACGGCATAACATGGCCGGGATAGCAGTGCATTTTATGTTAAAAAAAACTCCCGCCCCCTTGCGCCGCGCCGCAAAAATCCTTATACATGCAAAATTAATACCATTACTACCCACGATTCAGCCTGACTTGACTACCCTTCGGTTGCGTCACCTATTCCTTGTTTTAGCGTAGAAATAGCCTGAACCAATTGAGGTTTTTATGTCTTCAATTTAGCGTAGCCGGGCGACTACTTGTCTATTATCTAACTTTTAATAAATAGCTAAAGATGAAATCTATGTACCCAATCCACCGCTCGCGCCAGGCTCTGCCTGGTGTGTACTATTTTCCGGGCTCCGCCCGGCCGTTCTCTGCCTTGCGCTCCTGCTTTCCACCTGTTTTAACGCCATGAGCCAACCCGCAACCTACTACCTCACCGAATGGTATGCCAGCGACGGCCTGCCCGGCAGCGAACCGGAACAGATCGCCACCGTAGCCGATAATATAAGCGGCAACCTCTACGTAGCTGGCGTGACACTCAATGCTTAACCTGCATTTGGCCAAATACGAGGACGACGGCCTCCTCTACCTCTACCCAACCCCGCCTCCGATCTCCTCCACCTCCAGCTTGGCGGTTTCCACACTTCCGTTCAAGTCCGCATTTTTAATGCACTGGGGCAGGAAATATACGAAACACAGGTAGATGCCACCCCACAGGTCGAAACCCTGCGCATCCCGGTAGCGGCCTGGCCGACGGGAGTGTATAGTGTGCAAATAGAATCGGAGGGGAAGGTGCTGACGCGGCAGGTGGCGGTGCAGCGGTGAGGCGGTTAGTGAGGGTTTGACTTCAAGTCAAGCCCTCACTTATCGGACGGGCAGGTAGCCGTGCAGCGGAGGTAAAATTGATGATTGATTAATGAGGATTGATGATGTGGGAAAGCCCACAATGTTGGGGTTTACGGGGTTTCCTCAAGAAAAAGGTTGAAGATGCGAAAATGCTCCCTCTCAAAGTATACGCCAAATAAAACGCCCCTCTTTCCACGCAATCGGGAAAGAGGGGCATTTTAAATAAAAGACAAATTGGCAAGTTTGCAAATTGGCAAGGCAGATCAAAAGTCAAAGTCATATTCCTGACTCCAATTGCCTGTTTGCTTTTTGCCCCTTGCCTTATTTGCTATTACTAATAATCTTCTTCGATCTCTTCCAACTGCTCGCGGCGTTCGTACATCTCCGAGCCATCCTTCGGCGCTACGATCAGGCTGTCGAAACGGCGCGAACCGGTTCCGGCAGGAATGCGCTTGCCTACGATGACGTTTTCCTTCAGACCGGCTAAGTAGTCGCGCTTTGCGCCAATGGCGGCAGTGCTCAACACCTTGGTCGTTTCCTGGAAAGACGCCGCTGAAATCCAGCTGTTGGTACCCAAAGAGGCTTTCGTAATCCCCAGCAATAAAGGACTGGAGGTAGAAGCAACGGCATCGCGGTAGCCAACCAATTTTTTATCGTTGCGGCGCAGGAAGGAATTTTCTTCCCGAACCTGGCGCAAGGTTACCAACTGGCCTGCTTTGAACTTCGTAGAGTCGCCCGGGTCTTCCACAAATTTTTTGTCAAAAATCCAGTCGTTTTTCTCTAAGAACTCGTATTTGTCTACCGCTTCGCTTTCGAGGAAGCTCGTATCGCCCGGATCTTCGATCTGCACCCGGCGCATCATCTGACGGACGATGACTTCCATGTGCTTGTTGTTGATCGTAATACCCTGTGAGCGGTATACTTCCTGAACGCCATTCACCAGATACTGCTGAACCGCAAACGGGCCTTTGATGTTGAGAATATCCCTCGGCGCAATGGTGCCATCCGACAGCGGCGTACCCGCTCTCACGAAGTCGCCTTCCTGAACCAATACGTGCTTCGACAAACCGATCAGGTACTTGCGATCCTGGTTGTCTTTCGCAGTCACAATCACTTCGCGGTTACCGCGTTTGATCTTACCGAAAGAAACCACGCCGTCAATTTCCGAAACGACTGCCGGGTTGGATGGGTTACGCGCTTCAAACAATTCTGTTACCCGCGGCAAACCACCCGTAATATCCTGGATCTTACCCAGCTTACGCGGAATCTTTACGATTTTCTGACCGGCGATAATGTCCTGCCCATCTTCAATCGAGATGTAGGCACCTACTGGCAAGTTATAACTCCGCAAGTTTTCACCATCCGCGCTGACGATGTGGATGATCGGAATTTTACGCTTGTTCTTAGGTTCGATGATGACCTTTTCGGCGTAGCCCGTCTGGTCGTCGCGCTCAATACGGAAAGTAATCCCTTCTTCGACAGACTCGAAGCGAGCAATCCCCATGAATTCCGACACGATTACGGCGTTGAACGGATCCCATTCGCAAATGAGCTGCCCACGCGAAATGGTGTCTCCTTCCCGAACGCGCAGGTTAGAACCATAAGGAATGTGGTGCGTGCCGAATTGTTTGCCGGTTGTCGTGTCCACCATCCGGATTTCACCGGTACGGGAAAGTACAACCTGTGCTTCATTGCCTTCATCATCCGCAACTTCTGTCGTCCGAACGCCGTCGAACTCGATTCTTGCATTGAATTTGGAAATGATTTCCGACTCCGTTTTTGACATCACCGCCACACCACCCACGTGGAAGGTACGGAGGGTCAGCTGGGTACCCGGTTCGCCGATGGACTGCGCCGCGATGATCCCCACAGCGTCGCCGTTTTCTGTGATCCGGCCGGTTGCTAAGTTTTTGCCGTAGCATTTGGTACATACCCCGCGGAACGTTTCGCAAGTCAATACCGAACGAATCGTGGTCGTTTCAATGCCTACCTTCTCAATATACAAGGCAATCTTCGGATCAATGTATTCGCCCGCTTTGAGGATCAACTCCTCTGTTACCGGGTGGAGAATATCGTGCAACCCGAAACGGCCTTCAATTCTGGAAGCTAAGGATTCGATGATCTTTTCGTTGTCTTTCAGCGCCGCAGTTTCAATACCGCGCAGCGTATGACAATCTTCTTCAACGATAACAACGTCTTGAGATACGTCCACCAAACGACGCGTCAGGTAACCGGCGTCGGCGGTTTTCAAAGCCGTATCCGCCAAACCTTTCCGTGCACCGTGGGTAGAGATGAAGTATTCCAAAACCGACAATCCATCCACGAAATTCGAGAGGATCGGGTTTTCAATAACCGCACCGCCCGTATCGCCGGATTTTCTCGGCTTGGCCATCAGGCCCCGCAATCCGCACAACTGTTTGATCTGCTGCTTGGAACCACGCGCGCCGGAGTCGAGCATCATGAACACGGAGTTGAAGCCTAACTTGTGGGCTGCCAATTCGCGCATCAATGAATCGGTAATCCGGTTATCCGCGTACGTCCATTTGTCAATGATCTGGTTGTAGCGTTCGTTGTTCGTGATCAGACCCATGTTGTAGTTCTCCCACACTTCATCCACCTCGACCTGCGCTTCTTCAAGCGTCTGGAGTTTAATGGACGGCGTGATGAGATCCCCAAGGTTGAACGATAACCCGCCCTTGAACGCCCACATAAAGCCCATGTCTTTGATGGCGTCGAGGAAATCGGCAGTCACGGCAAAGCTGGTGCGTTCCAGTACATCGCCGATGACGTTCTTGAGGTTCTTCTTCGTCAGCAACTGGTTGACGAAAGGCAAGCCATGCGGCACAGCCTCGTTGAAGATAACCCGGCCCGTTGTCGTTTCTAAGAGTTTGGTTACAATTTTACCATTATCGTCTTCCACGGGTACGCGCACCTTAATCGTAGCGTGGAGGTCTAATTGACCTTCGTTAAAGGCGATGGTTACCTCTTCCGATGAGTAGAACGCAGTATTTTCGCCTTTCACCTTAATTTCAGGTGTAGAGCGTTTTTCTTTCGTGATGTAGTACAAGCCCAATACCATGTCCTGCGAAGGCAGGGTAACCGGGGTACCGTTTTGCGGGTTAAGCATGTTGTGCGAAGCCAGCATCAGTACCTGAGCTTCCAGGATAGCAGCCTGGCTCAGCGGTACGTGAACAGCCATCTGGTCACCGTCAAAGTCGGCGTTGAACGAGCCGCACACCAACGGGTGCAACTGGATGGCCTTCCCTTCAATCAGTTTCGGCTGGAAAGCCTGGATGGACAAACGGTGCAGCGTCGGAGCACGGTTGAGCAATACCGGGTGTCCTTTCAAAATATTTTCGAGGATTTCCCAGATGATGGAATCCTTGCGATCTACTAATTTTTTTGCAGATTTAACCGTCTTGACGATACCGCGCTCGATGAGTTTGCGGATCACAAACGGTTTGAACAGCTCTGCTGCCATCGCTTTCGGGATCCCGCATTCGTGGAGTTTGAGCGTAGGCCCGACCACGATGACCGAACGACCGGAATAGTCCACCCGCTTACCCAAAAGGTTTTGACGGAAACGACCCTGCTTGCCTTTCAGAATATCGCTAAGCGATTTCAGTGCGCGTCCGCCTTCCGCTTTTACGGCGTTGGATTTACGAGAGTTGTCAAACAGCGAATCTACCGCTTCCTGAAGCATGCGCTTTTCGTTGCGCAGGATGACCTCCGGAGCTTTGATTTCCAGCAATCGCTTGAGGCGGTTGTTGCGGATAATCACGCGGCGATACAAATCATTCAGGTCAGAGCTGGCAAAACGGCCACCATCCAAAGGCACCAAAGGCCGAAGTTCTGGCGGCACTACAGGCAGGTATTGGATCACCATCCATTCCGGGCGGTTTTCCATGCGTGACATGCCATCGCGGAATGCTTCCACCACGCGGAGGCGCTTGAGGGCTTCCGATTTGCGCTGCTGCGAAGATTCGGTTGCCGCCTGGTGGCGAAGGTCATAAGACATTTGATCCAAATCCATGCGCATGAGCAGGTCGCGAACTGCTTCCGCACCCATTTTTGCAACGAATTTATTTGGATCGGTATCTTCCAGCAAATGGTTGTCTGCTGGCAGGTTGTCAATGATGTCTAAGTATTCTTCTTCCGAAAGCAGATCCATCGCCCCAACGCCGTCGCCGCCTTTGATCCCTGGCTGAATAACGATGTAGCGTTCGTAATAAACGATAGATTCTAATTTTTTGGAAGACAAACCCAATAAATAGCCGATTTTATTCGGCAGGGATTTGAAAAACCAGATGTGTACGACTGGTACCACTAATTTGATGTGGCCCATGCGCTCGCGGCGCACTTTCTTTTCAGTGACCTCCACCCCGCAACGGTCGCATACAATACCTTTGTAGCGAATACGCTTGTATTTACCACAATAGCATTCATAATCCTTCACCGGACCAAAAATCCTTTCGCAAAACAAACCATCGCGTTCGGGTTTGTAAGAGCGGTAGTTGATGGTTTCCGGCTTCAGTACCTCGCCATAAGAGCGCTCCAGAATGTCATCGGGAGAAGCCAGACTCAGGGTTATGGTATCGAAGTCGGATGATAAAATATTGCCCCTTTTTTTAAAAGACATATCACGACAGGATTAGATCGTCGCTTGCAACGCTTTCCAATTTGAAAAGCGCTGCAAGCGGCGGGTTAGAAATTTAATCGAATTTGATGTCTAATGCCAATCCGCGCAATTCATGCACGAGTACGTTGAACGACTCCGGAATGCCTGGTTCCGGCAAGTTGTCGCCCTTGACAATAGCTTCGTATGCCTTCGCACGACCACTGATGTCGTCCGACTTGATCGTTAACAGCTCCTGTAGGATGTGCGACGCGCCAAATGCTTCGAGCGCCCAAACCTCCATCTCGCCAAAACGCTGACCACCAAACTGCGCCTTACCACCCAACGGTTGCTGCGTGATCAAAGAATACGGCCCGATAGAACGCGAGTGCATCTTGTCGTCTACCATGTGCGAAAGCTTGAGCATGTAGATCACACCTACCGTAGCACGCTGGTGGAAACGGTCGCCGGTTTCGCCGTCGGACAGATAGGTTTGACCCAGATCCGGCAGGTCTGCCTGCTGAATGTATTCTGCAATTTCGTCGCGGGTTGCTCCGTCAAAGATCGGGGTTGCAAAACGCAATCCCAATTTTTCGCCGGCCCAGCCGAGTACCGTTTCAAAAATCTGACCCAGGTTCATACGGGAAGGCACGCCCAGCGGGTTGAGAACGATGTCCACAGCAGTTCCGTCTTCCAGGAAAGGCATATCTTCGATACGCACGATTCTGGAAACAATCCCTTTATTTCCGTGGCGACCGGCTAATTTATCCCCTACCTTCAGCTTGCGCTTCTTGGCGAGGTAAACTTTTGCCAGCTTGAGCACCCCTGCGGGCAACTCATCCCCAATGCTGATGTTGAACTTCTCCCGTTTATAACGACCAACTTCTTCGTTGTATTTGATGCTGTAATTGTGCAGCAACTTGGCAATCAGCTCGTTGATCTTCGCATCGTCCGACCAGTTGCTGTAATCCACTGTGGTGTATTCCACTTCGCGCAGCAAATCCTGCGTAAATTTGATCCCCTTCGGCACAACCGAATCTCCGTAGATGCTTTTCACACCCTGTGAAGATTTGCCTTTCAGCAAGGTCAGCAATTTGTCAATCAGGATGGTCTGAAGCTGGTTGACCGCTACCGCGTGCTGGTCATCGAGGCGCGTCAGTTGGTCTTTTTCCTGTACTTTCTGGATTTTGTCCTTTTTCGTACGACCAAACATCTGCTTGTCAATGATAACACCCTGGATAGAAGGCGGCGCTTTCAACGAAGCATCTTTAACATCGCCAGCCTTATCGCCAAAGATGGCGCGCAGCAGCTTTTCTTCCGGTGTCGGATCGGTTTCCCCTTTCGGCGTAATTTTACCGATCAGGATATCGCCTTCCTTCACCCAGGCACCGACGCGGATGATCCCGTTCTCGTCGAGGTCTTTGGTCGCCTCTTCGCTTACGTTCGGGATATCGTTGGTCAGTTCTTCCTCACCCAGCTTCGTATCGCGCACATCCATTTCGAAGTGCTCGATGTGAAGCGAAGTAAAGATGTCTTCCCGTACCACACGCTCCGAGATTACAATGGCATCTTCAAAGTTGTACCCTTTCCAAGGCATGAAGGCCACTCTCAGGTTTTGACCCAGCGCCAGTTCACCTTTATCAGTTGCATACCCATCACAAAGGATAGAGCCCCTTTCCACACGGTCGCCTTTACGGACGATTGGCTTCAGGTTGATGCACGTTCCCTGGTTGGTGCTGAGGAATTTAGTCAGGTAGTACGTCTTTTTATTGTCTTCGAAAGAGACTAATTGTTCTTCTTCGGTGCGGTCGTAGCGAATGCGGATTTGCGTTGCATCCACATATTCCACGATGCCATCGCCTTCCGCATTGATCAACATCCGGGAGTCGCGCGCCACTTTATCTTCCAGGCCGGTGCCCACAATCGGCGCACCCGGACGAATCAGCGGAACCGCCTGACGTTGCATGTTCGAGCCCATGAGGGCGCGGTTGGCGTCATCGTTTTCTAAGAACGGAATCAACGATGCCGAAACCCCTACAATTTGGTTAGGCGCAACGTCCATGTATTCAATCTCGTCGGGCCCCAGTACCGGGAAATCACCGTGCTCGCGGCACTTGATCCTGTCGGTGACAAAAGCGCCAGCTTCATCCAATTCCGCGTTAGCCTGGGCAATCCGGAAATTATCCTCTGCTTCCGCAGAAAGGTACTTCGCACCGGAGACAATATCTACTTTCCCGTCATTCACCTTGCGGTAAGGCGTTTCAAGAAAGCCCATTTTATTGATCTTGGCGTGTACGCAAAGCGTCGAAATCAAACCGATGTTCGGTCCTTCCGGCGTCTCAATCGTACAAAGGCGGCCATAGTGCGAATAGTGAACGTCACGTACCTCGAAGCCGGCCCGTTCGCGGGACAGACCACCTGGCCCGAGCGCAGAAATACGCCGCTTGTGCGTGATTTCCGACAGCGGGTTCGTCTGGTCGAGGAACTGCGACAACTGGCTGGTTCCGAAAAACGAGTTGATGACCGACGACAGGGTACGTGCATTGATCAAATCAATCGGCGTGAAGACCTCGTTGTCGCGTACATTCATCCGTTCGCGGATGGTACGTGCCATACGCGCCAGACCAACGCCAAACTGAGCGTACAACTGCTCGCCCACCGTGCGCACCCGGCGGTTGCTCAAGTGGTCAATGTCATCAATTTCAGCCTTCTGGTTCATCAGGCTGATGAGGTAAGTAACGATCGCGATGATGTCCTCTTTCGTCAAAACCAAAGTCTGATCTGAGATGTCAAGATTCAGCTTCCTGTTGATTTTATAGCGACCTACTTCCCCGAGGTTATAGCGTTTATCCGAGAAGAACAACTTCTCGATGATACCGCGTGCTGTTTCTTCATCGGGTGGATCTGCACCGCGTAATTGGCGGTATATATATTGCACCGCTTCCAGTTCGGAACTGGACGGGTCTTTTTGCAAAGTGTTGTAGATAATCGAAAAATCCTGGTCTATGTCTTCTTTTTGAAGGATGACCATTTGCGCATCGGATTGAAGAATCAGATCAATATTGTCTTCTTCTACCAAAACGTCGCGTTCGAGGATAATTTCGTTCCGTTCGATGGTCACTACTTCACCCGTATCTTCGTCTACGAAGTCTTCCGTCCAGGTGCGCAGTACCCTTGCCGCCAACCTTCTGCCAATGGAGTTTTCCAGCGCCTCGCGGTTCACCGGAATTTCATCGGCCAGGCCAAAAATGTCCAGAATCGCTTTGTCCGTATCGTAACCGATGGCGCGGAGTAGCGTTGTTACAGGAAATTTTTTCTTGCGGTCAATGTAGGCATGCATCACCGTGTTGATGTCGGTTGCAAATTCCATCCAGGCGCCTTTAAACGGAATAACCCTGGCAGAATAGATTGCAGTACCGTTGGGGTGGAAGGTTTGTCCGAAGAAAACCCCTGGTGAGCGATGCAACTGAGAAACGATAACCCGTTCGGCGCCATTAATCAGGAAGGTGCCTTTGGGGGTCATGTAGGGAATGTTCCCAAGGAACACATCCTGCACGATGGTTTGGAAGTCAATGTGTTCCTCGTCGTTGCAGGACAGGCGCAGCTTGGCTTTCAGCGGAACGCTGTAAGTAAGGCCGCGTTGCATACATTCTTCGATGGAATAACGGGGTGGATCAACGAAATAGTCCAGAAACTCCAGCACAAAGATGTTTCTGGCGTCTGTGATGGGGAAGTTTTCCTGGAATACCCGATAGAGGCCTTCATTGATCCTGTTTTCAGGCGTTGTCTCCAACTGGAAAAACTCCTGAAACGACTTGATCTGGATTTCGAGAAGATCGGGATATTCAGAAGAGAGCCTGATTTTGCCGAATTTCACTCTTTTTGACCCTGTGGTTTGTACGATACCCTTTGCTGTCATTGAAGGTAGAATTTTTTATGAGGCAAGTTCCACAGTGCGCGCTGCATTGCGAATGCTTCTTACCGGTGAATCGGACAACAAGATAATGACGCGGGACGTCGAAAAGTTCAATGAACCACCAAACAAACCCGGTCATTTTATACTGATTGCATCTTCCGACGCAATTACAGACAACAATAGGCTTAACGGGTTGGCAAGCCAATCCGTTAAGCCTCAATGAAAAAGTTAAGTTAGTAAAGGTTTGAATAACCTAAACATCCCAACGAATTAATGAAAAAAAGCAATTACTTGATCTCTACTTCAGCACCTGCAGCTTCGAGGGCTTTTTTGATTGCCTCAGCTTCGTCCTTAGATACGCCTTGTTTCAGCGTAGCCGGAGCACCGTCAACAAGATCTTTTGCTTCTTTCAAACCTAAGTTGAGCAGGTTTTTCACTTCCTTCACAACGTTGAGTTTCGATGCGCCTGCTGATTTCAGCGTTACGTCAAACTCGGTTTTTTCAGCAGCCGGAGCCGCTTCACCACCACCTCCGGCGGGCGCTGCGATTGCTACTGCAGCTGCAGCCGGCTTGATGCCGTAATCATTCTCAAGAATACCGGCCAGTTCGTTCACGTCTTTAACCGTGAGGTTTACCAGTTGCTCAGCAAATGCTTTCAAATCTGCCATTGTCAATTAATTTTTGTAGTGTACGATAAAAATATCGTGCGCTTTTGTAAAAGCTTGGAAGCCAAATGAATTATTATTGCTCGCGATCTCCGAGCGTTTTCAACAGTCCCATGATCGTAGTGCCCCCCGATTGGAGTGCGCCAACTACATTTTGTGCTGGTGACTGCAACATGGCGATTACTACGCCAATCAAATCTTCTTTAGACTTGAGATTGGCCAACACCTCCAATTGATCATCGCCGAAATATACATCGGTATCAATGTACGCGGCTTTGAGTGCAGGTTTTGTAGCGCCTCCTTTTCTGAAGTCTTTCAGTAATTTTGCAGGCAAACTGGCTTTATCCGTAAACAGGATCGCTGTTTGGCCTTTCAGTGCCGGGTACAGGTCAGCAAAGCGCTTCTCTTCAGGAAAAGACTCCAATGCTTTTTGGGCTAAGGTATTTTTGACGACTTTCATCTCAATACCGGCCTCAAAAAACAGCCTTCTCAACTTGTTCACCTGCTGTACTGTCAATGTAGAAGAGTCTGTCAGATAAAAGAACGGCGTTTCGCCAAACTTTTCTTTCAGAAACTCGATGTTAACTGTTTTTTCAGTCTTCGTCATCTTATGGTAGATTTGAAGCTTATTTAATTTCTTTCGTGTCAACCTTGATCCCAGGACTCATCGTACTGGCGACCGTGATAGACTTCATATAGATGCCCTTTGCAGCAGAGGGCTTCATGCGCTGAAGCGTTGTCAGCAGTTCCATCGCATTGTCCTGAAGTTGTTCCGGTGAAAAAGACACGCGGCCTACAGAGGCATGGATGATCCCGAATTTATCAACGCGAAAGGCAATTTTACCGGATTTTACATCAAGCACTGCTGCGCCGACATCCTGCGTTACCGTTCCCGTCTTGGGGTTCGGCATCAGGCCTCGTGGGCCGAGTGTACGACCGATTTTACCGACTTTCGCCATAACCTGGGGCATGGCGATAACGACATCAATGTCCGTCCAGCCGCCTGCGATTTTGTCAATAAACTCATCAAGACCGACATAATCTGCGCCTGCCGCTTTGGCTTCGTCTTCTTTATCCGGTGTGCAGAGTACCAAAACCGTTTTGGTTTTACCGGTACCGTGTGGTAGGTTTGCCGTGCCGCGAAGTGCCTGATCCGGTTTTCGTGGATCAACGCCAAGTCGAACATGGACGTCAACTGAAGCATCGAATTTAGCCGTATTCACATCGCGGACTAATTTCATGGCTTCAATGACCGTGTGCAGCTTCTGCGCGTCTACTTTGGCGTCAACGGCTTTCCGCTTTTTTGCAACTTTCCTTGTCATGATTCAAAATTGTGAGGTGATAGCATCCGCCAGATTCGCTGTTATGCAGCACTGAAGGCGGACTCCCTTCCCGATTAACTAATTCTCTTCCTCAGGGCTGCCCCAGGGAGGTGTACCAGAGATTGTAACCCCCATGCTGCGCGCTGTTCCAGCTACCATTTTCATGGCAGACTCAATCGTGAACGCGTTCAGGTCGGGCATCTTATCTTCTGCAATCGCACGCACCTGATCCCAGTCTACCGATCCCACTTTTTTGCGGTTCGGTTCGTTAGAACCAGCTTTAATTTTAGCAGCCTCCAGCAATTGGATGGAAGCTGGCGGCGTTTTGATCACAAAGTCAAAAGACTTGTCCTTGTACACCGTGATCAACACCGGCAAAATTTTACCGGGTTTCTCCTGTGTCAGCGCGTTGAAGCGCTTGCAAAACTCCATGATGTTTACGCCTTTGGAACCCAATGCAGGGCCAATTGGCGGGGAAGGGTTTGCTGCTGCGCCCTTCACCTGGAGTTTGACATAGGTTTCTATTTCCTTAGCCATTTTAAATTCGATTTACACAGTCTTTCTCTCTGATTTAGGGAAGCTTCTCCGAACCGATAGCGCGGTACAAACCGGCCAGAGAACTAAACCCGGCAATTAAGACTGCTTTTCAACTTGCATGAAGTTCAACTCTACTTCCGTTCCGCGCCCGAATATCTTTACGATTACTTTCAGTTTCTTCTTATCCTCGTTCACTTCCTGAATATCGCCGATAAACTCACTGAATGGCCCGTCAATAATTTTGACGGTTTCGCCAACAATGAAGGGTTCGATCAGCGCTTCACCGGAATCCTGGCTTTCATCTACCTTACCCAGCAGGCGATTGGCTTCAACCGTTCGCATCGGGGTTGGCGTTTCTTTGCCAAGGAAGTGAATGACATTGGGGATATTGGCAATCACCTGAACCATTTCCGAAGAAAACCGCGCCGGATTTGCCTCAACTAAAATATAGCCTGGCAGAATGTTGCGTTCAGATATGACCTTCTTACCGTTGCGAATCTTGTATACTTTCTCAGTAGGCACAAGCACCTGGGTGATAAATTCCTCCCAGCCGGAACGCTGGATTTCCAGATCAATCCGTTCTTTGATTTTTCGCTCTTTCCCACTGATGACCCGGAGGGAGTACCACCTGTTGCTGCTTTCTTCAGACATCGCTTCGGTGAATTAATAAAGGGTTAACCCCGCTTAATGATGAATTATTTAGGGTATACAAAATTGGTAATCAATTGGGCAATCGCGTCCATGCCCAAAATAATCAGGGCAAGTATGAGTGAAGCAACCAGTACAACAACGGCACTACTTTGTAAATTAGCCCAGGTAGGCCACGTTACCTTATGCACCAATTCGCTGTAACTTTCCTGTAGATAAAGTTTGATTTTTTCCATCGCTTGCCTATTGGCAATTTAAAAAATTAAGATGCACGGGCGGCAGGAATTGAACCCGCAGCCTACGGTTTTGGAGACCGTCGCTCTACCAATTGAGCTACGCCCGTTTATGCGAAAAATCGAGCACCTCCTAAAAAGGAAGATGCTCAATTTTTTGCAAATCCGAACTTAGCCACAAAAACTGCAGCTATGCCCGTTATGAAAATTAATCCAAAATCTCAGTAACCTGACCTGCACCAACCGTACGGCCACCTTCGCGGATAGCAAAGCGAAGACCTTTTTCCATTGCGATGGTGTTCAGCAATTTCACTTCCAACGTCAGGTTGTCACCAGGCATTACCATTTCCACGCCTTCAGGAAGCATTACGTCGCCCGTAACGTCTGTGGTACGGAAATAGAACTGCGGACGGTAACCATTGAAGAACGGCGTGTGACGGCCACCTTCGTCTTTACCCAGTACATACACCTCACATTTGAAGTGTTTGTGTGGCGTTACTGACTTCGGCTTGCAAATGATCATCCCGCGACGGATGGCTTCTTTGTCAATACCGCGCAGCAGCAAACCAGCGTTGTCACCAGCTTCACCGCGATCGAGCAGTTTGCGGAACATTTCCACACCCGTGATCGTAGAAGTCAGCGGCTTTTCGCCTTCTTTCATCATACCGATGATTTCAACAGGATCGCCAACGTTGATCACACCACGCTCGATACGACCGGTTGCAACCGTGCCCCGACCTGTGATGGTGAATACGTCTTCGATCGGCATGAGGAAGTCTTTATCTACAGCGCGTTCCGGTGTCGGGATTTGATTGTCAACTGCATCCATCAACTCTTCGATTGCCTTGACGCCTTCAGGCGTACCTTCCAGTGCCTTAAGGGCAGAACCCTGGATGACCGCAGCGTTGTCGCCATCGTATTTGTACTGGTTCAGCAGTTCGCGAACTTCCATTTCCACCAGTTCCAACATTTCAGGGTCGTCAACCAGGTCAACTTTGTTCATGAAAACAACGATGTTGGGAACGCCTACCTGACGGGCAAGCAGAATGTGTTCACGGGTTTGAGGCATCGGGCCGTCGGTAGCCGCTACAACGAGGATAGCGCCGTCCATTTGGGCAGCACCCGTTACCATGTTCTTTACGTAGTCAGCGTGACCCGGACAGTCAACGTGTGCGTAGTGACGGTTCACCGTCGCGTACTCAACGTGCGCTGTGTTGATGGTAATACCTCTTTCTTTTTCTTCCGGGGCGGCGTCAATTGAGTCGTAGTCCGTCTTACTTGCAAGACCTTTACTAGCGAGAACGTAAGTGATAGCAGCCGTTAACGTAGTTTTACCGTGGTCAACGTGGCCAATTGTCCCTACGTTTACGTGCGGTTTATCCCTCTTAAAAGTGTCCTTAGCCATCGGTATTAATTTTTGACGTAAGTTTAATGATGAAAAAAAATGTACTGACGCATGGAGCCAATGAGGGGGATTGAACCCCTGACCCCTTCCTTACCATGGAAGTGCTCTACCGCTGAGCTACATTGGCGCATTCGTTTTAAAAAATCAGCAAGCTAACTTGCTTTTTCTTTACGGAAAGCAGGCTGTAACCCGTTGTTAACGAGAGACGAACCCGCTTTCGCGATTGGAGCGGAAGACGAGGCTCGAACCCGCGACCCTCAGCTTGGAAGGCTGATGCTCTACCAACTGAGCTACTTCCGCTAATTATGTGTGGGGGTGATAGGATTCGAACCTATTCAGCTGAAAGCAACAGATTTACAGTCTGCCCCGACTCTCCGACTTCGGCGCACCCCCGCGCACTCAAAACTTTCAAAAGGTTCCTTGAAATTCAGTCATCTTGGTGGCTGCATGAGCCAGCGGAGGGACTCGAACCCCCGACCAGCTGATTACAAATCAGCTGCTCTACCAACTGAGCTACGCTGGCAGTTGAATGCGCTGTATAAAGGCGCCTGAAAATGCCAAAATGATTGAAATTCAAGTGTTGGAACCCATTTTTGAGATCATTTTCTCAAAAGCGAATGCAAAGATATGACTTTGCTACAAAATAAAAAATGTTCCTAATTTTTTTTCTTGGTTTTGTTTCAGAACCCCGTTTTCGGGGGCGAAGGTAATGGTTTTGCGCTTATAACCATAGTGTATTTGAAAAGATTCCCGGAAATAAGCGCCCGGCTGTTTTCCAGTCCAGGCAGCGCCCCTCATGTGTTATTATATTCAAGGTGTAAGTTTCTCGCACGCTGGTGAGGGACACGCCGTTGTGGCTGGAGCTGGTATCGGTGAGGGCACAGTTGACGCAAACATTCCCTATCATTGCCTTGTAAGAAGATTTTTCAATACCACCGGGCTATGCAACCCAGAGGATCACTACCTGGTGAATCCTTTCCGGAACATATACAATGATATTTTGCGGCTCATCGAAGCCAAGCAATACTTCCTCATCCATGCTCCGCGGCAGACCGGAAAGACGACCTTTTTGCACTCGCTGGCGCAACGGCTCAATGCGGAAGGAACGTATGTAGCTACGGTGTGCTCGTTGGAATCGGCAGGATATTCCAGTATTACGGTGGAAGATGCCAACGAGGTGTTTGTCCAATCCATGTATGACCGGGCATCCCGACAATTATGCAAAAAGCCCCACTTTGTTGCAAAGATACCCAACCGACTGGTGCCGTACCCCCTCAAAACCTTTGGTGCTATTGCTGGACGAAGTGGATGCCTTGTACGACGACGTACTCATCTCTACCTTGCGCCAGCTTCGCGACGGCTTCCAGTCGCGCCCTGCCGGTTTTCCGCAATCCATCGCCCTGGTGGGTCTGCGCGACATCCGCGAGTACAGAATGCGCGCCTGCTCCGACAATCCTTCCATCGGGGCAGGCTCGCCTTTTAATGTTAAAGCCAAGTCATGAACGCAGGTTTTCAGGAAAGCATCAACCAGGACATCGCCCAAACCTCCTGGTACCTGCGTCCCGACGGCTCTCTGGACATGGATAAGCTGCTGGAAGCCTTCGTGGATTTCTACCGCTGGAATTCCGAATCGTGGTTGGAGCGCTTTCAGTACAAAGGGGCGGGCCATCAACTCTTGCTCATGGCTTTCTTACAACGTATTATAAACGGTGGTGGCCGAATTGACCGCGAAATGGCCATCGGCAATGGTCGCACCGATCTGGCTGTATTCTGGAAAGACCAAATCATCCCCATTGAGTTGAAAATGCACCACAACGCCCGCTCTCAACCGGACGGCTTGCGCCAAATAGCCCGGTACATGGAAAAATTAGGCCAAAAGTCGGGCTACCTGATTTTGTTCGAGAAAAAATCCTCCGAGGAACTGCCCTGGGAAACGCGCATCCGCCGGGAAATACATGAGGTAGACGGCAAAGAGGTGATTTTGCGGGGAATGTAGACGGGGTGGCTGTAGACAGATGTTGCGGGTTTTTCGAAGACCCCGCTCGCACCATATCTTCCCTCCCCCCGTCAAAATCGCGTGGCTCGCCAGGGATGTCATTGCCGCAGGGAATCTCCCGTTGCGGCCTGTTTTCCGGTCTCCAGTCCGGCGTGCGTAGGTTCCACATTGCATCATTTTCCATATTATTGTTTGATGATTTTTCCCTGCCAAACCACACTCCCTACCTCCTCCACACTACAAAAATACACCCCCGCCGCCAAATGCCCAACCTTCAATTCATGACTAACCTTCCCATCCACCACCCGTAGCCGTTCCCGCAGCACTTCCCGACCAAGTGCATCGCGGACAATGATTTGAGGCGCACTCAG
>ENA-ORBV01000498-ORBV01000498.1-microbial-mat-metagenome-genome-assembly--contig:-NODE-498-length-90247-cov-11.705345_pt1 | contig 90247 bp, 65 predicted proteins | sample MGYA00237777_ERZ505514 | MGnify/ENA primary metagenome ERZ505514 (study PRJEB26160, sample SAMN06269048) | microbial mat metagenome | isolation source: Oligotrophic lake microbial mat | place...
CCACCAGAAGTGATTGAAGTGGACGATGACGAGGATATTGACGAAGCACCGAAGATCTTTGAACAAGATTTTCAGGAAGACAAGGCCATTGAGCAGGTTAAATACGTTGAGCCTGAGAAACCCAAAGTGGTAGAAGCAGAAGAACCCGACTTCTTTGTGGTGGTTGAAGACATGCCTGAGTACCCCGGTGGGGAGCAGTCCATGTACAAATGGCTTGGCAAAAACATCAAGTACCCGCAGGTTGCCAAAGAAAACGGCATTGAGGGCAAGGTTTTCGTCCGCTTTATCGTGGACCAAAGCGGAAAAGTCAAAGACGCTCAGGTGGTCCGCGGAATCGGCGGCGGCTGCGACGAAGAAGCCCTTCGGGTGGTCAACCTAATGCCCGACTGGAAGCCCGGTAAGCAGCGCGGCAAGCCCGTGAAAGTGCAGTTTACCATACCGATCCACTTCCAGTTGAACTGAGTGGTTTCCAGGAGTGCTTAGGAGGCTTACACTACAGGTTGAACTGAGGTGTTTCCACTTCCAATAGAACTGAGCGGTCTGGGGTTCTCAAACTTCTAGTGCAACACTAAGCTCGGCTAAGATGCTGGTAAACATTTCATGCTGATGCTAATAATTTCTTAGGCGTCCTATCACCGTGTCAAGGGAATTTTTCATTTTGTCTATCCCTTTATCCACAGCGTTTTCAATGGTATCCCCGTGGCTGGTAACAGCCAAAGGTTGCATTCCTTTAAGACGCACTTCCAGCACGCATCTTTTATCAATGGCGCTAGTTTTATCGCCATTTTCATCACTTATTTTCACTTCTATTCTTGTTATATGATCGCTGAACTTGGCAAAGGCTTTTGCAATAGCAGCTTCCAAAGGCTCTCTCATTTCTTCAGTTCCTAATATATTATTATCAGTATTTAGTAAGATTGTCATTTGCAATGCGTTTTAGTTTTATGAAGTATCAATATTTATTTTATTATTAATAACGAAATACACAGGCGACCCCTGTTTTGGTGGGCATTTTTTCCTGTGGAACAATCATTACTTTGCCGCCCATTTTTGTAACCAGTTCGCCTAAGTCATCCAGCAAATCATCAATTTCAGGATTTTCTAAATCGCCTTTTTCAATACTGCCTTTGTCGCCTACTATTTTACCCGGAATTTGGAGGTCGGCTTCTATCAATAAGGTATCTACCCTGCTGGCTGCTGCCGCCGATGCTACGTCACTTATTCTGTCACTTCCTAAGCCTTTTGATTTTGCCTGATGGTATTCATCACAAGCTTTTTCGATAATGCCATTATAATACGGTTCCATAATTTCCCAGGCACGTTTTGCGAGTTCACCCGTCTCTATGGACTTCGGGTTGGCATCAATACTAGCGGGAAGTAATGAAAGGTTATTGCTCACCTTATGAAATAGATTGTGGTGCTCCGGCAATGCAGCCAGAATCAGCGGCAAACCGGAAGGTCTGGAATAGTGATCGTTGATAGCTTTTGCAACAAAGCGAAAAAATCGTTCAGAATCAATCTCCGCTTCATCTGCTTTTCCTCCGTGCCCGTGATGCATGACATTGCTTTGACCGCCTACACCGCCATAGGAGGCGACCGTGGAATGCTTTTCGGTTAAATCGTAACCCAATGCTTCTTCTATATTTTTAGGAATACTTGAAGAAAGCCCCAATTCTGTGAGCGAGTGCCTGTTGCCTTCATAAATTTGATAATCATGTAGGCTCAAACCCAACACGTGGTATCGCTCTACCGACTGCAAATATCTGCGGAGCGGTTTTGTATGAAAGCTGTTAGCAACAACGGTTAACTCTTCTATCGATGACGGTAAGCCTATGGTTCTGAACATATCAACAGTGCTAAGAACAGCCAGCCCATCTAATGTATGCCTCCAAAAATCTTCATTAGTTGAAAGCACTAAAAATGGCTCCAGTAGTATGGTAACTTCTGACGCTGAATATTGTTGGAGCAGGGATTGGTTTAGTCTCTTTAACAGATTTTTAAATAGTATGGGATCCTGAAGATTGTCAGGGTGAGTGCGGTGCGTGGGCATATAGAGTGATATGCATGTTTGGGCATGAACACTTAATAACTCCGGCATCATATCATGGGTAAACAATAGCATGAAAAATTAAATTATGTGTTATTAAATAATTTTAAAAATCTTTTTTTTGAGTAATCTGGCATGAAGGATATTATTGATGAGCCTATCATATTTCCCTTTCTCTGAGCCCTGGCTTTCCAGGGCTACCTACAATATGGCCATTTTGGCCAGTCCGGCCTTTTAAGTGCCGAACCTTCTGATAAGTACCACACATTCAATAGATATGTAGTATAGAAATAATTATTGATAAAATTGGGAACAACCGCTTCGGTTGTTCCCAATTTGGTGAATTACGCGGCTACTGCTAGCATAGCTTTACATTCTGCCGCACATTTGTTGCAAGCATCTGCGCATGCTTGGCAATGCTGCATGTCAGTATGTTTTTCACATTCATTTGCGCATGCCATACAAGCTTCTTCGCATTTTCTGCAAAGTGCATCCAAATTTGTACCACCACTTTTGCTTGCTGCGATTAACTCGTTGCAAGCGTCTTTGCAAGCTATACAAAGTTTGACGGAATTTTCCATTCCTGCTTTTCCTTTGTTTTCTGTCGAACAAGTTTCACAAGCATCAGCACACTTTTTGCAAGCGGCAATGCAACTTTCGATTAATTTATCATCTTTCATTTGTAAATGTATTTAGTGCTCAATCTATTAGGCTCTAAAGGTTAAGCGTTATAGACTTTGAAGCATTACAAAATTTCAGAAATAATTTCCATCATTGACACATCTGTGATAAGTATATAAAATTATGATTAAAAGTTTTTGACAAAAGTTGCTGCCTGGAAAATTTTGGTTTCAAGCTCTATAGCGCCTACGACCTTCATCTTTCGCCTTAAACTTGTAGACGGTAAAGGTGACTGTAATCAGTATCTCCAATACACGCCCATGCATGGTAGCCATGCAAATACAGCAGACCCCGCAGTTTGCCTGATACAAACTGCATGACCCTAAATCAAGAAGCATGCAAAGAATACCTACCTTCAAATCAAGAGATACTTTCCATGATAAGAAAGGCTTTTTGCACAGTCAGGCGATTTTGATAATATACGTTATCATCCTGGTGGATGGCTGGGTTGGTTTGGCACGTGTTTTCCAGGTACGGTTTAAAACCGTGAATGAGTTTTTCACCTTTAGAGGCGATTTTGAGAAAAAATTCAATAATGGAAATAGGTAGCGTGATTAAATTATATTGCTAGCTCAAAATCTTTTTGACCAGTCTGTCGATTCAATCTTAAACATGAGCAAATTAGACAACAGTAAAAAACGGAGTGCTGATCAGCCAAAAGGGATCAATGATATATTGGAAGAACAGTTAGCCACTTCGATTAGCGAATATGAACGATCTAATAAGCGTTTGTTTATTTCTGCTCTTTCTGCGGGGCTAGAAATTGGGTTCAGCATATTTTTGATGGGGACATTATTTACTCTTTTTCACGGTCAGGTTTCCAGTGAATTCTTACACGTTCTCATCTCATTCGCTTACCCCATAGGGTTCATTTTTGTTATTATTGGCAGATCCGAATTGTTTACAGAGCACACTACTCTGGCAGTACTTCCGGTATTGAACAAGACCATTAGTATTAAGAGTCTTTTCATTCTTTGGGCAGTTATTCTAACGGGCAATTTAATTGGCGGATATATCTTCGGGACATTTCTGGTCTATTTTGCTCCGGCAATTGGAGTAATATCCAATGAAGCTTTTGCTCATCTGGCCCATAAAGTTATTGACTTTCCCTTGCCGTTGATCCTTATAAGCGCTGTCGTTGCTGGGTGGCTTATGGGGCTACTTTCCTGGTTAGTGGCCTCATCACAAGAGACAATAAGTCGCTTGTTTATGATCGTTTTGGTCACTTCCACAATTGGTATCGGTGGTTTGCATCATTCCATTGTGGGCTCTATAGAAGTGTTTGCGGGATTATTGATCGATCCTACTATCGGTATCATGGACTATGTAAGTTTTGAAGCCACCTCCATTCTGGGCAATGCAATAGGTGGCGTGTTTTTTGTAGGAATTCTCAAGTATGGACAAAGAAGGCGGTTTTGAAAATTTTGGTTTTTTGTCTGTAAAAATTAGATTATATAAGTATATCTACGCCAAGATTATCACTAGCAGTTTTGGACTTTGGCGGTCTGGCTGGTTTCCGAGTAAAAAGGTGCGTTTTATTGCCAACATAATGCCCAGAGACAACCGTGATTTTTGTTGGCGAACATTAGAGTTCGCCGTTATACTGACTTCAGAGAAAGTCCCAAGCTTCCTCTTAACCCTTCAACATTCGCTGTCCCAGCAGGTCAGCCAAGGCACGTCAGGAAGGCAGGCACCAACGCCGCTTTAGCTCTTGACCTTCTAAATCCGCGTTTTAAATGAAGATTTGTCCGCTTGTCTATACCCGTCGGGTGGATTTGTTTTCAAAAGGGCGGTATTTTAACGAACCTGTTCAGGTTAGGCTCGTAAGTTGCTTGAAGTAACGAACCTGTTCAGGTTAGGCTCGTAAGTTGCTTGAAGTAACGAACCTGTTCAGGTTAGGCCCGTAAGTTGCTTGAAGTAACAAACCTGTTGAGGTTAAGCTCGTAGGTTGCTGTAGGCAGCCAGGCGCTTCCCCCGACAGTGCTCTGTTCTCATTTTCTGCCCATGAAAATTCGTTTGATTGTTGTTGCCGCTTTGCTTTTACTCGCACAGGGGTTGTCTGCGCAGGTCAAAAAAGAGGCGCTCGCGCAAGAGTACTTTCGCAGGGGGGAATTCGCCAAGGCCGTAGTCTTGTACCAGGAGCTAAGGGAGCAGCAGCCGGAATCGGAGATCTTTTACCGCTATTTCTACGAGTGCCAGATGGCGCTCAAGGCTTTCGACGATCTGGAAAAGGAATTGCGCCGACTGATCCGCAAACAGCCGTTGCAATTGGGCTATCGTGTGGATTTGGGGGCCATGTACCGCCAAAAGGGTCAGGCAGACCAGGCAAAAATTCAGTTCGAAGGGGCTGTGGAGCAATTGGCAGCAGATCGCAGTCAGATAGTTCAGCTCTCTAACGCGTTTACGGCTATTGACGAATACGACTACGCCATTCGCGCGTTGGAGAGTGGCACCAAGCTGTTGAAGGGTCAGGCGCAGCCTTTCGACTACGAGTTGGCCAATCTCTATTACCGCAAAGGCGATATGCAGGCTATGATCGGCGCCTTTCTGGACTACTTACAGGCTGATGAACGCAATATGCCAACGGTTCAGGCGTCTCTCCAGCGCAACCTGACGGAGCAAAGCCAATACGAAGAGCTGCAAAACCAGGTTTACACCCGCATTCAACGGCAGCCCAACGACGAGCGATGGACCGAATTGCTCATTTGGAATTTCATCCAGAACAAGGACTTTGAAGCCGCTTTTCAACAGGTTCGGGCACAGGATCGCCGGCTCCAGGAAGGCGGCCATCGGGTGTATGAATTCGCTGAGCTAGCCCAGTCTGAAAAGGCTTGGACGGCAGCCATTCAGGCGTACGACTACTTGGTCAGCAAGGGGCGCGAAGGCATTTACTATTTCAACTCACGCAACGGGCTCATTGAATGCCGCCAGGAAAAGCTCATGGCGGGTTTTGACTATACTGAAGCGGATATTCGGGGGCTTAGCGCGGACTACCAACAGTTTTTGCGCGATTATGGCCGCCGTGATGCGCGCTCTGCGGAGGCCTGGCGCAGCCGCGCTCGCCTCCACGCCCTGTACCTGCACCAAATGGATTCAGCTATTGCGTGGGTGGAACAAACCTTGACCTGGCCTGGGTTGCGCCCTGCAGAGTTGGCTGAGGCCAAGCTTGATTTGGGCGATTACCTCCTTATGGACGGCGATATATGGGATGCTTCACTGCTGTACAGCCAGGTGGACAAGACCATGAAAGACGAACCTCTGGGCGAAAGGGCCCGTTTCCTGAACGCCCGTTTGTCTTACTTCCAGGGTGATTTTACCTGGGCCAAAGCGCAATTAGAAGTGCTTAAAGCCAGCACCAGCGAATTGGTGGCCAACGACGCGTTGAACCTGGACGTTTTCCTTTCGTCTAATATGGGCCTGGATACCAGTTCAGCGCCTATGGAACAGTATTCGCGGGCAGATTTGCTGGTGTTCCAGAATCGGCTAAGCGAAGCAGATGCAATCCTGGACTCTATGAAGGCGCTGACTCCTGGTCATGCCCTTGCGGACGATGTGCTTTGGTTGCGCAGTGCGCTTGCTCGCAAGACCAACGATGTGGACAAGGCAGTTTCACTCCTCGAAACGCTGGTGGCGGGATTCAGCCACGATATTCTCGCCGATGATGCGCTGTTCACGCTGGCCGAGCTTTATGAAGAGCGCTTTGGAAACAAAGAAAAGGCTATGGAATACTACCAGCTCATTCTGGTAGACCACAAAGACTCTGTGTTTGTGGTGGAAGCGCGCAAACGATTCCGCGCGCTTCGCGGCGATAACCTGAATTGATTCCTGGACTTTCCTTTATTTTGTATTCATGATCGTCTACAACGTAACCATCAAGGTGGATCACGACATCCACGACGAATGGCTGCTATGGATGAAGCATGAACACATCCCCGCTGTCTTAGCCACAGGCTACTTTCAGGACAACCGCATGATGCGCCTGCTGGAGACGGACGAGCATGACGGGGTCACTTACGCCATCCAATACCGGGCAGTGTCCATGGAGGATTACCTGATCTACCAGGAGCAGAAGGCGCCTGCTTTGCAGCAAGAACATACCGAACGGTATCGAAACAAGTTTGTCGCGTTTAGGACGGTGATGCGCGAGGTCTGACTTTAGGGTACGCCTAAAAACCCCATTTCCGGCGAAGAAAATCCGCCATCGCCAGGGCCTCCGCCGTTCCGCTTGCGCTCAAAGGTTTGCTTGCCGAACTTGTAGTTGAAGGTCAGCCAGGCAATGCGCGATTCGCGCTTGAAAAAGCTGTCCTGGAAGAAGTTGGTATCTTCCAGCGTAAAGCCAAAACGCTGTTTGTTCAGGATGTCGCTGACCCGCAAACTAAGCGATGCTTTGCCATCCAGAAAGTCTTTGCGAATTGCAGCATCCAGTTCGGGAACCGCCACAAAGGTGCCTTGCGCTGTCAAGCCGGGACCGCGGTAGCGGAAGGAGGCCTGGAAGTAAAATTCTTTGGGAAGGTCGACGTTGGCATTGGTCTTGATGTTCCAACTGTAGTTGGTGTTGGTCAGCCCTTCCGCGGCAGCGCCAGCTTCAAAGTTGGCGCGGAACACCGATCCGCTTGCAGTCATTTTCAGCCACTCCGTAATGTTTAATACGGAAATGAGTTCCAGTCCGTAATCGCGCTGCCAACTAAAGTTGTTGTAAACCTGAGTGGATATACCCAGAGAATCTACGGTGCGTAAACTACGGATTACCCCGTCGGTTTGGCGAAAGAACAAGGAGCTGGTCAGGGCATTTCCGCTGGGCCAGGACTTGGCAAAGTTCATTTCAACAGAGTGCACATATTCCGGTTGAAGGTCTGGATTGCCAATGCGAATGTTTTGCGGATCCGAATTATCTATGAAGGGGTTGAGCGCCCAGCGATCCGGCCGGTTGATTCGCCGCGAATAATTCCACTGCAATTCCTGCTCGTTGCCCAAATCGCGGCTGATGTAAAGCGAGGGGAAAAACGAGAGATAATCGTTGTCAAAGACTTCGCCGGTGGTGAGAAGTTGAGGATCGGTCAAGGCTTGCTCTACGCGCAATCCTGCCTGCATACCCCAGCGGCTCCAGCGCTTGCGAAAACTTCCATAGGCCGAGAGAATACTTTCTTCTAGCCTAAAGACATTGCTTACTGTTTCATCCACAAGCAATTCGCCGGTAACCGAATCCTGAATCAAAGACTGGTAGTCTGTTTCGGACTGGCGCAGAATCACCTGCAACCCCGTTTCCAGTCGCCAGCTTTCCACTTCTTTTCCTCCGGAATTGACCATGTGCGGATGGACATAATCAGTCTGGACGGTAACAATCTGGTTGTTCGAAGCCTCGCTGTTATCGCGGACGAAGGGCGTGCTGGTCACTGGGCTGCCATTGAGCAGGTAGTCGGTGAGCAGGTTGTATTCCATTTCTGTTTCCGTGCGGTAGGAGTAACGGGCGTCCAGGGTCAACTGTTGACCGGGCACATCAAACAAGTGGTCCATACGGAAGTCGATGTCCGTATTCCAGCCATCTTCTTCGTCGTCTTCGCTCTGCACATCCAAGCTTTCCAGAAGCCCAGAAGCGGGCTCCAGGAAACGGTAGAAGGTGGATCCTTCCGAAACACGGCTGTCGGTGCTGAAAAGCCCACCCAGCGATAGCGTGGTCTTGGGGTTGACGTACCAGTCTGCGCCCAGCTTGGCCAGGTGCGATTGCGATTGGCCGTCGCCGTCGAAATCCTGGTCGAGCACGATCAGTTCTTCGCCCGTATCGGTTTCGCGGTACGTAGAGCGCTGCGAGAAGGCATTGTTGTACCGGTAGCCATAGTTTCCGAAGAGGTTGAAGGCTTGCGTGCGGTAGTTAAAATTCGTGGAGCCGTTGTATTTGTTGTTGGTGCCAGCGCCCACCGAAACCCCGCCGGACATGCCCTTTTTGCGGTCTTTTTTCATCACAATGTTGATGATGCCGGCCGTGCCGTCCGGGTTAAAGCGCGCAGAAGGGTTGGTGATGATCTCAATGGATTCAATCGATGACGCGGGAAGTTGCTCCAGAATGGCGGCACGACTGCTTCCGGTTAACCCGGAGGGCTTGCCGTCAATGAGGATGTTGACGTTCTCGCTCCCGCGCAAGCTCACGTTGCCTTCCACCCCAATATCCAGCGAGGGGATGTTTCGCATGGCATCCAAGGCGTCGCCCGATTGCGCAATCATGTCCTTTTCAATGGTGTACACTTTGCGGTCAATGCCGAGCTGCATGTAGGAGCGCTCGCCAGTGATTTGGACGGCTTCCAGGGTTTCGCCAGCCTCAGAGAGGTTCACTACCCCAATGTCCACCAGCGGCCGATCCGGACGCATCGCAATGGGTCCAACCCGGCGCATTTCAAAACCAAGAAAACTGATTTCCAGGCGAAGCGGCCCCGGGCCAACTCCTGTGAGCGTGAACCGTCCTTTTTGGTCGGTGATGCCCCCACCGATCAGGCTGTCCGGGTTGATGCTGTAGAGTGCAACGGTGGCATATTCCAATGCTTGTCCACTGATGGAATCATGCACAATGCCCGTAAGGGTACCAATGGCTGGCCGGGAGGAATAAGTGGCCCCTGAGGGGTTTGCGCTTGCTTTTCCGGAGCCGGAAGGCTGTTGAGCAAGGACCAAAAAGCTGTTGCTAACCAATAATAAAAGGACCGGTAAAGACCGAAAAGCAAAAGGCACGAAGTGAGGGGGCATGACAAAAGGAAACTTACCGCAAAAATCGCGCCTTATTCTACAAAATAGACCCTTTTAACACGGGACGAAACGCCTGTTAGCACTTCGTAGGGGATGGTTTGCATCCATCCGGCAAATTCCTCCAGCCGAATCTGCCCACCAAAGACCTCCACGGCATCTTCATCCTGCAATTCCGGCACCGCGGTAGCGTCAACCATGCACATGTCCATGCAGACGTTCCCAATCAACGGCAAACGCTTTCCATAGACAGCAACAGCCCCGATGCCTTTGCCCAGGCTGCGCCGCAGCCCGTCGGCGTAGCCGATGGTGAGAGTAGCTACACGGGTGGGTTTATCCATCAAAGCCGCGCGCCCGTAACCAACACTTTCGCCGGCAGGCACCAGGCGAATCTGCGCCACCGTGGCCAAGAGGCGACTAACCGGCCGCAGCCGTTCGCGGAAGAGCGCGGAGGGGTCATAGCCGTACAATCCAATGCCGAGCCGCACCATGTCATAGGCCGCCTCGGGAAAGCGCAGCATTCCGGCAGAGTTCAACAAATGGCGCAGGGGAACAGGCTGGTTCGGGTTTTGGCGGGCCCAGGCCTGCAAAATTTGGTTCGAAGAGTGCTCAAAACGAGCGAGTTGCGTGCGCGTGAAAGCGTCGTGAGCTGGGTCTTCTGCTGCGGAGAGATGGCTGAGCAAGGCCGCGAGCTTAAGCCCGCGCAAGCGTTCCGGGGCTGCTGCCAGCTCCTCAACTTCCTGCTCCGAAAGGCCCAGCCGGTGCATGCCGGTGTCCAGTTTCAGGTGAATGGCCAAGCCCGGGTAATGCTCCCGGATGTGCTCCAGCGTGGTCAAATCGTAGACTTCCGGTTCCAAGTCATAGCGCTGAAGCGTGGGCAAACTTTCCAGGGCGGCATTGAGCACCAAAATGGGCAGCCGGACGCCGGCCTGGCGCAGCGCTACGCCTTCATCGGCATAGGCCACGCCCAGGTAATCCGCGCGGGCAAATTCTAGCACCCGGGCAACCTCGGCGTCGCCTGACCCGTAGCCGAGCGCCTTGACCATAACCATAATTTTAGTTTCGGTCGGGACACGGTCGCGGTACACGCTGAAGTTGTGCGCCAGCGCCGTCAGGTTAATTTCCAGCCGTGTGCCGTGAATTTTTTCGGCCAGCGCTTGCGCCACGCGTTCCAGGCGGAAACGCCTCGCTCCTTTGATCAACACCATCTGGTTCTTTAGCTCCAACGCAGGCAAGGCCGTCAGCAAGGCCTCGGTATCCTCAAACGCGTGTACGTCAAGCCCGCCAAAGACATCGGCGCGGCTGATGGCCGGCCCAACGGCAAGCAAGCGGGTGTAACCGTTGTCGCGCAGGGTGCGGGCCAGCTCGCGGCAAAGCAAATCGCTGTCCATGCCGCTCTCTTCCAAATCGCTCAGCACAGCGGTGCGCGGCAGGTTTCCGGCTTGACGCGCAGCATAGGCCAGCGCCAGTTGCAACGAGCCGAGATCAGAACTGTAGGCATCGTTCACCAAAACCAATCCCCCCACCCCCCGCTGAACATTGAGGCGCAACTCGGGCAGCGTCAATTGGGCCACCCGGCCCGGCAGCGCAATGGGCATGACCCCCAGGTACAGGGCCGCTGTTAGCGCGTGCAGCAGGTTCTCGCGCGAAAAGGGATCGTCAAAGGGCGGGATCAGCCGGAATTCCTGGCCCCGCCATTGCAACACCCACTGCTGGTCGCCGCAGCGGGCTTGCAAGTCGGCAGGCCGGCCTTCGGCCGACCAACAGACCTTTTCGCGGTCGGGGTAGCGCTCCTGGATGGCGGCCACTACGTAGGGTTGATCGGCGCAGTACAGCAGCGTTCGCGAAGTGGAAAAGAGCGCCAACTTCTCCTGGAGCTTCTGGTTCCGGTCGGCGAAGCCTTCATCGTGAGCGGCCCCGAGCTGGGTAAACAGCCCGATATCCGGACGGATGATGCGCTGGAGACGGGGCATTTCGCCCGGAAGCGAAATGCCCGCTTCAAAGACACCGATTTCGTGGTAGGGGCGCATGGCCCAAACCGACAGCGGCACACCGATCTGCGAGTTGAAGCTGCGCGGATTTCGCACCACAAACAGGTCCGGCCCAAGCAGGTGCGCCAGCCATTCCTTAACGATGGTTTTGCCGTTGCTGCCAGTAATGCCCAGCACCGGATAGCGAAAGCGGGCCCGGTGCGCCGCAGCGATGGCCTGCAAGGCCTCCAGCGGGTTGGGATGCAACAGCCATTGGGCCGGACCGGGGAGGTCAACGGCTTTTTCCGCCAGGAAACAGCGCACCCCTTTCTGGTAAGCATCTAACAGAAAGCGATGCCCGTCGCGGCTTTTGCCTTTCAGGGCCACAAAGAGCGTGTCGAGTCCCAGCCCGGCACCGCGGCTGTCTGTGGCCAATTGGTGGATGCTGTTTTCGGGCGCAATTGCCTGCGCAAGGCCAGGATCAGCGTCGGGCCCGCTGCCTACCAATTTCACTGCCCCGCACCAGGCCGCCAGTTCATCAACATCATATCCGCGCCAGTCGCTCATCGGGGGCAAATTAAGGATTCACTATCTTTTCCAGTGGAAATGAACCGGAGTAGCGTTAAGCTGTTGGTAAGTAAGCATTCATGAACAACCTTCTCCTACAAATTCGCCGCCTTTTTCAGCAGGAAGCTGCGCCGCAGGAGGGTTTTGTGCGCGAAGCGTTGGAGCGCAGCGCCCGGGAGACCGCCAGTTACCAGGAATGGTGCAGCAGCAACCGGGAGCCCTTTCGCCTGATTTTGCAGCAGAAATTGTTGGCCGCAGACCCTGAAAAACGCCACGACGACTTTTTTGTGCTCCAGACACCCAGCACCCGCGGGTTCATTTTGCACCAGCCTGGCCTGCATTTTGGCCAGCGCAACTGCCCCTGGATTTTTGACTGGTTGGGCGAATCGGTGCAGCGCCAAGGCTACTACCGGCAACACGGCGATGTGCGTTCCTGGATTCGGGAGAACGACGTGGTAGAGCAACTGGAGCGCCGTTATTTTAAGCCCCGTTTTGCGTTTGACGAAGGGCAGAAGATCTCCGATCAGCGTTTCGGCAATATTCTGGTGGAGCATCGCATTTTTGACGGGCAAACCACCGAAATCCGCCTGGTCAACCACATTTACCACGACCGGGCCTGGACGCAAGCCCTCCCTTTTCAGGATTTGCTGACGGCGCTGTTGGCCCAACCAGCCTGAAGCTGCGAAAATTCGCGATACTTTGACCGCCGTCGGTTAACTTCGGGTTGGATGAACGCCCTTTTTCTGCGATCGCTGCGCCCGTGCATTTTCAGCTTTAAACCTTTTAGGTCGAAGGGCTTGGGGTTCCTGAAGCCAGAGTCTATCATCTGGCTTGGCTCGCTGCTGTGGCTTGGGCTTTTTGCCAACCTGGAGCAACAGCGCTGGAGTTTGTGCCCGCTGCACGCGCTTGGTTTAGACTTTTGCCCCGGATGCGGGCTGGGTCGCTCGATTGGAATGGCCATGCGCGGTCAGTTTGCCGCTTCATGGGCGATGCACCCGCTGGGTATTCCATCTTTTTTGATTCTGCTGCACCGCGTTGTAGTATTGTCGTTTCCAGGCTTGTCCGGTTTGCCCCAAAAACTAAAAACTCGCTTGTTTAATTCCTTCGCCAAATTCGCCCGCCATGAACGCCGTTGAAAAAGAGATTTTGTTGATGCCCAACATGGACGGAACGGAGCGCATTTTCCTGCACAATGTTTTGGGCGAATTGAACGAAGAGGAGCAAATAACCGCGCTCCAGATTTACCGGGCCAAGCGCAAGGATCCACAAATGATGCTGCTGCTGACGCTAATCGGTCTGGTAGGCGCGGCGGGGGTGCATCGCTTTATTATGGGCCAGATCGGGATGGGCATTCTCTACTTTTTCACCGCCGGTTTTTGTTTTATCGGCACCATCCTGGACCTGATCAATTACCGCCAACTCGCTTTGGAATCCAACAAGCAAAGTGCTGCCGAAGCAGCGGCCACGGTCAAGATCATGCGGCGATAATACGCGTCAGATCGTTTCACCCGCCTTCATTTTCTCCGCATTCTCGGCCAGTTGCAACGCGTCTACCAGCGGATCTATCTGCCCTGCCAACACGTCATCAAGGGCGTAGAGCGTCAGGTTAATCCGGTGGTCGGTGACGCGGCCCTGGGAGAAATTGTAGGTGCGGATTTTGGCGCTTCGGTCGCCGGTAGAAACGAGCGTTTTTCGCTTGCCGGCAATCTTGTCCAAGTGCTCCTTGAGCGTGTGTTCGTACAAACGCGTGCGAAGCACCTTCATGGCACTTTCGCGGTTTTTGATTTGTGAGCGGGAGTCCTGGCACTCCACCACAATTCCGGAGGGCGCGTGCACAACGCGCACGGCCGACTCCGTTTTGTTGATGTGCTGGCCCCCCGCCCCCGACGCGCGAAACACGTCTATGCGGACATCTTCCGGCCTAATGACAACATCTACTTCATCCGCTTCCGGCAGCACGGCCACGGTAGCGGCAGAAGTATGCACACGACCCTGGCTTTCGGTGGCCGGAACACGCTGCACGCGGTGCACCCCGCTTTCGTATTTCAATGTGCCGTAGACATCTTCACCGATCAAATTGGCGATGATTTCTTTGAAACCACCGCTGGTGCCTTCGCTGGAGGACACCACCTCCAGTTTCCAGCCCTGGCGTTCAACGTACCGGCTGTACATGCGGAACAGGTCACCGGCAAAAAGCGACGCTTCGTCTCCGCCAGTGCCGGCCCTTATTTCCAGAATGGCATCGCGGGCATCTTCCGGGTCTTTGGGAATCAGCAGTTGCCGAATGAGCGCATCCAATTCGGTCTTGCGCTGCTCCAACATCCCCAATTCCTCCCGGGCCATCTCGCGCAGCTCTGCGTCCTTTTCCACATAGAGGATTTGTTCAGAATCCTTGATGTTGCCCAGGACCAGTTTGTACTCCCGGAAAGCTTGCATGATGCCGTCCAGGTCTTTGTATTGTTTGTGAGTCTGCTTGTAGCGCTTCATGTCCCGGATGAGCTCCGGGTCATTGAGCTGCTCGCCTAAATTGCGCCAGCGGTCTTGCAGGATTTCCAATTTCTCAAGCATGGCGCAAAGGTAAGCGGGCGCTGCAGGAATCGGGGAAGGGCTTAAGTAATTGAATCAGGGAAGATCGTATACTGAAATTCCTTTTTCATATAACAGCGCCATGCGCCGCGCATCCATCGTCCAGCGCAGCGGGCTGCCCTGTGGCATTTGGAAAGGTCCTTCGGCCAAACTCCGCAAATCGTGGAAAAAAACACCGCTGGCATTTTCGTACAACACCTGCTCGGCGTAAACCTGCATGTGTGTTACGCCCTCCCCGCCAAAGCGGTATTCATACGTGCCAAACAGGTCAAACACCAGAATGCCGTGTTCCGGGTCGCGCAGAAAGAGGCGGTCATTGCGTTCAATGAGTTGCCGGGGTTGAAGGTCAAGCCCCAACACGTAGTTCAGCGGTTCGCTGCGGCGAATGATCTGGCCCCTTTCGTCAATTTTTATCAGTTCGAAATTGGCTTCGTCGTACAGCCACAACTGCCCGTCACGCGCCAGGCCTACCGCCCTGATTTTGTTAAAACCCAGCTGGCGAAAATTGATTTCGCCGCTGATGGCCAGCGTGTTGCTAAGCAGCACGGCCGTGAGGTAGTCGGGGTAGTACACCAAAACCCGCAGCGCGTTGGATACGTCCAGGCTGCCAACGCTGCCGAAGCGCACTTCGCTGAAGCGGTAAAGCAGCGCGCCGTCTTCACGGTAGCGCAGAACTTCGCCGTCTTCGCCCAAGGCGAACAGGTTGCCGAGGCCGTCCAGCGACAGATCCACAAAGCGACCTGGCACGGAGTACAGCGGTGCTGTTTGGTCGGTTGCGGCGGGTTCCTGCGTTCGCGCACCGGGAATGGGTTGTGCGGGGACGGGGGCGATTCCCCCGAAAAAGAGCAGCAACATGAGCAGTATTTTTAAGGATGCCGCGTGTTGCGTGGATGACTTCGAGGGCTTTGATGGAAGGGGAGGAGCGGGCGGTTCCTGCGTCCAGGTCTTGAGCGCCAGATTTTGCCCGTCAAAAACGGCGTAGCTGAACTGCGTGATCCAGTCGCCGAGGTTGCAAAAGGTGCTGTCTGGACGGAGCGGGTAAAGGGCGGCGCAGTGGCGGTGCCCGAAGATAAAGTAGCGGTAAGGTTCGCGCTGCAGCACTTGGCGGGCGTGGATGACCTGAGGCTCGGTTTCGCCCTTGAAGGTCTCGTCTTTGTGAGCGTCGGCCTGCCGGCTTTTTCGCGACCAATAGAGCGCCATGCCCACGCCCAGATTGGGGTGTAGGCGGGCGAAAGCCCACTGGCACCAGCGGTTGCTGAACACCCGTTTGATGAATTTGTACCCGTGATCGCCCGGGCCTATGCCGTCTCCGTGCCCGACCAGAAAGCGGCTGCCGTGATAGGTCCAGGATTGGGGTTCGCGGAATACGGGGATACCGAGCTCCTGTTCAAAGTAGTCGAACATCCACAAGTCGTGGTTGCCGGTGTACACGTAGAGGTCGATGCCGCGGTCGCGCAGTTCGGCCAGTTTGCCCAACACCCGCACAAAGCCGCGGGGCACGGCGTGGCGGTACTCGAACCAGAAATCAAACAAGTCGCCGACCAGGTGGATGGCAGCGGCATCTTGCGAAGCGGCGTCGAGCCATTCCACGAGCTTTTTTTCGCGTTGAAGGCTGCTGGCGTAATTCGGAACGCCCAGATGGGCGTCCGAAACAAAATAAATGTTATGGCCTGCCGGTTTGCCCATGTGCCTTTAGTTCCCGCTGTCTAAGCAGGGCTTTTGCGGGGGGTGTGCGGATCAACTGCGCTTCCCTAACGTCTTGCTTGCGTTTTTTTTGCGGTTTGCTTGCGCTTGGGTTGGCCTGTGGTTGGCCGCTCAGGGGCGATCCAACAGGAAAACGTAAACCTCGCGCGGCCCGTGTGCACCGAGTACCAGCGTTTTTTCGATGTCGGCTGTGCGGCTCGGTCCGGTCGCTAAGTTAATCAGCGAGGGCAGTTGTTGGCCGTCTCGCTTTCGGATGGCGGTAAGGCCGTCGGCAATATCCGGCACCAGTTGGGCGGTATCAGCCACCACGAGTTGAACGGGTGGGTAAATGGGCAGCGCGCGACCGGAGGCCAACCGCGACGAAAGCAGAATGCTGCCGGTGCGGGCCACCAGCGATTCGCAGCGGCTCAGCCCGGCTTGGGCGGCTTCAAGGTCCAGTCCGTCGTACAGCGAAGGCAGGCCGGCCTGGGTAAATTCCCGGCGAAGGGCTTCATCGCGGCAGGCAACGGAGGTCCAGCCTTTGGCGGCAAACAACTCCCGGAGCGCCTGAATCAGGTGAACGGGGCTTTCCGCAAAGAAGAACTTGCCGCCTGCTTGCGTAAACCGCTCCGCAAACAACACATCCAGCGGATCACTGGATGCGGTAAACACTGGCCCGCTGAGATCCTCCCCCTCATAGGGCTGAGGATCCTGCCGTTGCAGGGCCTGTCTGATGCGACCGAGTATGCGCTCTTTGGCGTCAGCCATGGGAGGTTGCCAGGTTGGTTCTAATTGTTCCTAATTGTTTGCGGGATTGTTCTCTCCGGGAGCCTCCGCGCTTGGAGAACGTTCCGCCTGCGGGGAATCGCCGCTGCCAGCTTCTCCATCCGGGCGTTGCGAAGCTTCGCCTTCGGGTTGCTCTACCGAACCGGAGGCTGAGGGATCCCCTGCCGAAGCGCCGTTGCTGCTCTTGCTCACATAATCGGAAGCCTTTCCCGCGAGGCTCAACTCTTCCGGGATTTCAAACGGGCGGGCGCCGATTAAGTCTTCTAAATCCGCTTGGAAAATGATCTCCTTTTCCAGCAGCGAAAGGGCAACACGCTCCAGTTCCTGGCGCTTTTCGAGCAACAGGCGCTTAGTGCGCTGATAAGCTTCGTCAATGATTTTGCGAACTTCCTCGTCAATGGTCTTGGCCGTTTCTTCCGAGTAGGGGCGCTGAAAGCGATAGTCTCCGGAGGGGTCGTTGAACGACACGTTGCCCACCACTTCGTTCATCCCGTAGATGGTGACCATAGCGTAGGCCATGCGGGTAATTTTCTCCAGGTCGTTCTGCGCACCTGTGGAAATTTTGCCGAAGATGATGGACTCCGCTGCGCGGCCGCCCAGCGTCATGCACATCATGTCCGTGAGTTGCTCGGCCGTGTAGAGGTACTGCTCCTTGGGCAGGTACTGGGCATAGCCCAATGCGGCTACCCCGCGGGGGATGATGCTGACCTTAACCAACGGGTCGGCGTGTTCCAGGAACCAGCCGCAGATGGCGTGCCCGGCCTCGTGGTAGGCAATGATTTTCTTTTCCTCGGGCGAAATGATTTTGTTTCTCTTCTCAAGGCCGCCAATGACCCGGTCGATGGCGTCGTTGAAATCCTTCATTTCCACGGCCTTCTTGTCCCAACGGGCGGCAATCAGCGCCGCTTCGTTGCACACGTTGGCGATTTCTGCCCCGGCAAAGCCAGGCGTCTGCGCAGCGAGCTTATGGGCGTCAACATCAGAAGCCGTTTTGATCGGCTTGAGGTGAACGCGGAAAATCTGCTCGCGGCCGGTCAGGTCGGGCTTGTCAATGGAGATCTGGCGGTCAAAACGACCTGGGCGAAGCAAAGCAGAGTCCAACACGTCAGGGCGGTTCGTGGCCCCGAGCATGATGACGCCTTTTTCTGAGCTGAACCCGTCCATTTCAACCAACAACTGGTTGAGGGTGTTTTCGCGCTCGTCGTTGCTCTGCATCATGTTTTTGCCCCGGGCGCGCCCGATAGCGTCAATCTCGTCAATGAAGATGATGCAAGGTGCTTTCTCGCGGGCCTGCTTGAACAAGTCGCGGACGCGGCTGGCGCCAACACCGACAAACAATTCCACAAAATCAGACCCGGAAATGGTGAAGAACGGAACTTGCGCTTCGCCCGCCATGGCTTTGGCCATAAGCGTTTTGCCGGTACCGGGTTCTCCGATGAGCAGCACCCCTTTTGGGATTTTTCCACCCAAAGCCGTGTATTTCTTAGGATTTTTCAGGAAGTCCACTACTTCCATGACTTCCTGCTTGGCTTCATCTAAGCCGGCAACATCGGCGAACGAAACGTTGACTTTGGTGTCCCGATCGTAGAGGTTAGCCCGCGATTTTCCGATGTTGAAGATCTGGCCGCTTCCGCCCATTCCCCCGCTCCCGGTAACCCGGCGCATGATGAACAGCCAGATGACTACGATGATGACAATGGGCAGCACCCAGGCCAACAGGGTTTTCATCCACTCTACCTGTGTGCGCGAATCCATGGCAATGCGGCTTTCGACCGCTTTGTCCGTGTTGTAGGTATTGATGGCCGTTTCGAAGCCTTCTACGCTGATGGGTTCAAATTGAAAATGGGGCGGACGGCGAAGGTCCATGTCCTTGAACTCCTGATCCTTCAACGCTTCCTCGGTCAGGGTCACCTCAACGTAGTTGCGGCTGGTGGTTTTGACCAGGGTCACTTCTTTGACATAAGCCTTCTCTACCAATTCGTTGAATTTGGTGGGATTGATCGGCTGATTGGTCTTGGGCATGAAGGTGTTAAACTGCAGACCAAGGACCAGAAGGGCCGCCAACCCGTACAACCAGTAGAAGTTGAACTTCTTCTTGGGCTGTTGGGGCTTTTCGTTATCGTTGTTTCTGATGATGCTCATCGTGGGTAGCGCGGAGGCTGATTTAAAAGATCACGCAGCGAACCTGCGCGGGGAGGAAAGTCAATAGAGAAACAGAGAACAGACCAATAGGGTTCAATACGTCATCAAGCGCGCATCGCTCCAAAGGTCTTCGAGGTTGTACAACTGCCGTTTGTCGCGCAAAAAGACGTGGACAACCGTATCCACGTAGTCGATCAGCACCCACTCCAGATTTTGCATCCCCTCGGTATGCCAGGGGTGATCGCCGGAAATGTCCTTGACCTTTTTACTGATGTGATCGGCGATGGCTTTTACCTGGGTGGTGGACTCAGCCGTGCAAATGATGAAGAAATCCGTTGCAGCTTCCTCTATTTTTCGAAGGTCAAGCGAAACGATGTTCAGTCCTTTCTTGTCGGAAATGCTGTCTACGATGAGATCGTTCAGCGTTTCGACATCGTATGTTTGCGTAAGCGGTCTGGTAAGCGGTCGGGAGAGCGATTTGTTCACACGCGAGGTTTAATGCCCAGGTTGCCGGGCCTTTCAACAACTGGCCAAAAAATTCGGCAAGATGGTTAAAAGGCAATTGGGCTATTCAAAGAGTCTGCTGCAAAAAAGCGCTTCTGCGGGCACAGACCCTCATTGTTTCTATCAAATTTACGCAAACTGGTTTGGAATCAAGACCCGCTACCCAATATGTAGGCAAGCCTTTGCTGATCAGGCAGGTGCTGGATTCCACCAACCGCTTCGCGCTGGACTGGTTAGCCGCAAAAACCAGGCCGGAGGACGCAGGCCCTTCCCCAACCGAAGGAACTGCCATAATGGCCCTGGAACAGCCCGCCGGCCGCGGACAATATGGCACAGGTTGGGTCACAAAGCCCGGTGCTGGCCTGGCGCTCTCTGTGGTCTTCTATCCCGGCTTTTTGCCGGCCAGAGAAGCTTTTCGGCTAAATGTGGCTCTTTCGCTCGGGGTTTGGGACGCTTTGCGGGGTCTGGTTGAACCCGCCGTTGCGCAAAACGCCTGGCAGATCAAATGGCCCAATGATCTGTACGCAGGTTCCCGAAAAGCTGCTGGTCTTCTGTTTGAGAACGGAATATCAAACAATCACTTGACATACAGTATTTTAGGCATAGGTTTAAACATAAATCAATCTGATTTTTCCGCCGATTTGCCCAACCCGGTCTCGCTTTGGCAACTGGATGGGCGGCAGCGCGAATTGGAGGAAGTGGCCTGGCAATTGTGCGAAGCCTTGGAGCCGCGCTATGAACAGCTTCGCCAGGGCGCCTGGACCGCCCTAAAGCGGCAGTATCTGCAAGCCCTTTGGGGTTATGGCGAAAAACGCCGTTTCCAGCGCGGCACCGGTTCTGGCATCGAAGTCTTTGAAGGCATCATTGCCGGCGTAGAAGACACTGGCGAACTCGCTATTGATTGCGGGGGTGTTTTAAAGCGTTTCCGCTTTAAAGAGGTGGTGCAGTTCGCGGACCAGCCCTAAAAGACGGAGCGGGCAATGGCAAGAATAGGTTCTGCCTTAGACATGGAGTAGTAGTGCACACAGGGCACGCCGAAATCGATCAGTTCACGGCTTTGCTGAATGGCCCATTCGATGCCGATTTTTTCTGCGGCCTTGTTGTCGGCAGCTTTAGCGACGGCACTTACAAGTTCGTCCGGGATATCCAGATGAAAAACGGGCGGCAGCGAGCTGATTTGTGTTTTAGCGGTTATGGGCTTGAGGCCTGGGATGATAGGGACGGTAATGCCCATCTCGCGGCAGCGCTTTACAAAGTCAAAATAGGCTTTGTTATCAAAGAACATTTGGGTGACAATGTAGTCAGCGCCCTGGTCAACCTTGTGCTTGAGGTAGCGAAGGTCGGTACTCATGTTGGGCGCCTCAAAGTGCTTTTCCGGGTAACCAGCTACGCCAATGCAGAAGTCTGTGGCGGCATCGGTGGCCGTTTCTTCGTGCAGGAAGCGCCCACAGTTCATGTTGGCTACTTGCGCCACCAGGTCGGAGGCGTAGTGATGGCCGCCTTCGGAAGGCTGAAAACGGGGCTCACTTTTTAACCCGTCCCCGCGCAACAAGAGAAAGTTCTGGATGCCCAGGTAGTGCAGGGTAAAAATGGCGTCTTCGGTTTCCTCCTTGGTAAAACCCCCGCAAACCAGGTGCGGCACCGCGTCAATTTTGTAATGGGCGGTAATGGCCGCACAGATGCCTACGGTACCGGGGCGTTTCCGGGTAGGAACCTTTTCGACCAGACCATCTGCGCGTTTTTTATATACAATTTCTTCGCGATGGTAAGTAACATCCACAAAGGGCGGTTTGAACTCCATCAGCGGGTCCATAACCCGGAAGAGGTCCTGAATGGTCTTGCCCTTCATTGGGGGAAGAACTTCAAAACTGAACAGCGTGGACGACGCGTTCTGCAGGTGCTCGGTAACTTTCACAGCCGGCAAAGATAGCCTAATCGGAGTCGTTGGCTACCAAGCCTGAAGGGTATAACTTTGCTCCGGTAAAAAAAACCAGACCAGACCATTCTCAACCTTATCGAGATAGACTGAGGGATTCGGCCCGACGACGTCTTGGCAACCCGGCCGCAGCGCACTGCTGCTCCTGAAGGTGCCACCTCCGACCCAGAATGGCTGCAGCGCAAGCGCAGCCCTCCAAACCGGCCAATTGCGCACAGTTTGGAGGTACCGCTGGGGCAGATAAGAACCAATACCATGAGCCATACCATACGGGAACTTATACGCCAGCGCATTTTAGTGCTGGACGGTGCAATGGGCACCATGATTCAACGGCACACGCTAAGTGAGGCAGACTTCAGAGGCGAACGCTTCGCCGATCACCCCAGCGATCTTCGCGGCAACAACGACCTGCTCAGCCTGACCCGTCCGGACATTATCCGCGACATCCACCGGGCTTACCTGGAGGCTGGCGCGGACATTGTCGAGACCAATACGTTTAGCGGAACCGCCATCGCGCAGGCAGACTATGGCCTGCAGCACGTGGTTTATGAGCTCAATGTGGAGAGCGCCCGGTTGGCGCGCCAGGCTGCGGATGCGGTTATGGCTGCCGACCCTTCAAGGCCCCGCTTTGTGGCCGGCGCGATAGGGCCGACCAACCGCACGGCAAGCCTTTCCCCCGATGTAAACAACCCCGGCTACCGCGCCGTGACCTTTGATGAACTGGCCGAGGCTTATGCCGAGCAAACCCGCGGCCTGATTGATGGCGGCTGCGACCTGATGCTGATCGAGACCATTTTTGACACGCTCAACGCCAAAGCGGCGGTTTTTGCGATTCGCAAGGTCATGGAGGAAAAGGGGCTGGATATGCCGCTCATGATTTCGGGCACTATTACCGATGCCAGCGGGCGGACGCTGAGCGGGCAGACGCCGGAGGCTTTTTACATTTCGCTGGAGCACGGCAACCCCTTCAGCGTGGGCCTGAACTGCGCGCTGGGTGCCAAGGACATGCGGCCGCACCTGGAATCCATTTCGCGCATGGCCAGTTGCTTTGTTTCGGCATACCCCAATGCCGGCTTGCCCAATGCCTTTGGTGGCTACGACGAAAGCCCGGAGATGATGGGCGAGCAAATTGAAGATTTTTGTCGAAGTGGTTTCGTGAACATCATCGGCGGTTGTTGCGGAACTACCCCGGACCACATCCGCGAATTTGTTCGTGTTGCGGCTAAATACCAGCCCCGCAAACCTGCGGAGTATTCTCCTTACACACGCTTAAGCGGCCTGGAACCGCTGATCATAACCCCGGAAACCAACTTCGTCAACATAGGGGAACGCACCAACGTTACCGGTTCGCGGGCTTTTGCCCGCCTGATCCGCGACGAGAAATACGAAGAAGCCCTGTCGGTGGCCCGACACCAGGTGGACGGCGGCGCGCAGATCGTGGACGTGAACATGGACGAAGCTATGTTAGACTCTGCGGCCGCCATGACTCGTTTCATCAATCTGATGGCCTCCGAACCGGACATTGCGCGGTTGCCCTTCATGGTGGACTCGTCCAAGTGGTCGGTGCTGGAAGCTGGCCTCAAATGCCTGCAGGGCAAAGGCGTGGTCAATTCCATCAGCCTGAAAGAAGGCGAAGAAAGCTTTCTGAAGCAAGCCCGCCTGGTGCGCAGCTACGGCGCTGCCGTCGTGGTCATGGCCTTTGACGAGGGCGGGCAGGCCGATTCGGTCGAGAAGCGCGTGGCCATCTGCCGGCGCAGCTACGATCTGTTGTTGCGGGAAGCGGGCTTTTCGCCCCACGACATCATTTTTGACCCCAACATTTTTGCGGTAGCCACGGGCATTGAAGCCCACGACCGCTACGCGCTCGATTTCATCGAGGCCACCAGGCAAATCAAGGCCTCCATGCCCGGTGTCAAGGTGAGCGGCGGCGTGAGCAATGTGTCTTTTTCGTTCCGGGGAAATGACGCCGTTCGCGAAGCGATGCACACGGTTTTCCTCTACCACGCCATTGGAACCGGCATGGACATGGGCATTGTCAACGCCGGTATGATTGAAGTATACGACCAAATTGCTCCTGAACTTTTGGAGCGCGTAGAAGATGTTATCCTGGCCCGCCGCGAGGACGCCACGGAGCGGCTTGTGAGCTACGCCGTAACCATCAGCGCCAAAGGCAAAGTTGCCGTCAAGGATGAGCGCTGGCGCGATGCGCCGGTGGCCGAACGCCTCCGCCACGCGCTGATTAAGGGCATGGCCGACTACATAGAAGAAGATACGGAAGAAGCTCGCCTGCATTTTGCCGAGCCGCTTGAAGTGATCGAAGGGCCGCTAATGGACGGCATGGGAGTGGTCGGCGACTTGTTCGGGGCGGGCAAAATGTTCCTTCCCCAGGTGGTCAAATCAGCCCGCGTGATGAAACGAGCCGTGGCGCATTTGACGCCCTACATAGAGGCCAGCAAAGCAGCCGGAAGTTCCAAGGGCCGCATCCTCATGGCAACGGTCAAGGGCGATGTCCACGACATCGGCAAGAACATCGTCGGGGTGGTGCTGGGCTGCAACAATTACGACATCATTGACCTGGGGGTCATGGTCTCTGCCGACCGCATTTTGGACGCCGCTCGCTTGCACAACGTGGACATGATCGGGTTGAGCGGGCTTATTACGCCATCGCTGGACGAAATGGTGCATGTGGCGCAGGAAATGGAGCGCCAGGGCTTTGATATTCCGCTGCTGATTGGCGGGGCAACCACGTCGCGGATGCACACGGCGGTCAAAATCGCCCCGGCATACCACAAGCCAGTGGTGCATGTGCTGGATGCGTCGCGCGCCGTAACGGTAGCCAGCAGTCTGAAGGGCAACGAAACCGAGCGTTTGCGATTCATGCAGGCGCTGGACGAAGACTACCAGGTCTTCCGCGACCGCTACACCGCCAAGCAGGATGAGGGCCGCTTTGTGACCCTGGAAGAGGCCCGGAAGAACGCAGGGGCGCTTGATTTCAGCACGTATTCGCCCCCCGCCCCCCGCAACCCGGGCGTGCATGTCCTGGACCACGTGGACCTGGCCACCCTGGCTGCAGTCATTGACTGGACCCCCTTTTTCCAGACCTGGGAGCTGGCCGGTCGCTACCCGGCTATCCTGGACGACCACGTGGTGGGCGAGCAGGCCCGTGTGCTCTTTGAGGACGCTAAAGCCATGCTGGCCGAACTGATCGCCGGTAAGTGGTTGCGAGCCCGTGGCGTTTACGGCCTGTTCCCGGCCAACCGCCGCGGTGATGACGTCGTGGTTTGGACAGACGAATCGCGCCGGGAGGTGCTGAGCGTCCTGCACCACATCCGCCAGCAAAACCGCAAATCAGACGGGCAGCCCAACCGCTCGCTGGCCGATTTTATCGCCCCGGAGGGCACACCTGACTGGATTGGCGGCTTTGCGATAACCACCGGGCATGGCCTTGAAGAGCGCGCCGCTGCCTACGAAGCCGACCACGACGATTACAACAGCATCCTGCTCAAAGCGCTTGGGGATCGCCTGGCCGAAGCGTTTGCGGAGTACCTGCACGCGCAAATTCGCTCGGAGTACTGGGGCTATTCCCCCGATGAACGCTTGAGCGCGGAAGACCTGATCCACGAAAAGTACCGCGGCATTCGCCCGGCACCCGGTTACCCGGCCTGCCCGGACCACACAGAAAAAGCCACGCTCTGGTCTTTGCTCGATGCCGAGCGCAATACAGGCATCACGCTCACCGACTCTTTTGCCATGTTCCCGACGGCCGCAGTCAGCGGCTGGTACTTCAGCCACCCGGATGCGCGCTACTTCGGCACCGGAAAAATCGGCCGCGACCAGGTGGAAGACCTGGCCCGCCGCAAAGGCTGGCCCGCCGATGTCATGGAGCGCTGGTTGCGGCCTGTGCTGAATTACGGGTAGTCCCGAGCCGCGCGACTTAGGCGTAGAGGGCTTCCAGCATGCGCTCAACGGTGGGATAATCAAACCGGAAGCCCGCATCTTCTATCTTCTGGCAGCCTGCGCGGCTGCTCATCAGCACGGCGTCGGCCATCTCGCCGAGCACCATCCGAAGCCCAAATTCGGGCACTGGAGCCAGCAAGGCTTTGCGGCCACTGGCCCGCATAATGGCCCGCATGAGGTCGCGCTGGCGCACCGGGGCAGGCCCGACCGCGTTGTAAACGCCCTGGCAGCCCTGTTCTTCTGCCACAAAACGGAACATGCGCGCCAGATCGTCTACATGGATGACCGGGTAGAATTGGCGGCCGCTGCCCAGCACACCAGCTACGCCCAACGGCAGGGTTTTGGTTAGTTCAGGCAAAGCGCCTCCTTTTCGGGAGAGCACGATGCCAATTCGAAGGGTGACCAGCCGAATGCCCAGCCCCGTTACCGGCGCACTTGCCGCTTCCCACTTTTGGCTTAATTCTGCCAGGAAGTCCGAGCCGGGGTCGCTGTTTTCGTCCAGGCGCTCATCGCCGCGGCTGCCGTAGAACCCTACGGCAGAGGCGGCGATGAATGTTTTAACAAGATGGGTACGGGCTTGCAGGGCTTCCGTGAGGATGCGCGAAGTTCCAAGGCGGCTCTCTTCAAGCTCTTTCTTGCGCGCGGGCGACCAGCGCTTATCGGCGATGCCTGCTCCGGCCAGGTGAACAATGGCATCAACGCCATCGAAGGCATCGTCCGCCAGGTGTCCCCGGCGCGGGTCCCAGTAGACCATGCCGCGCTGGCGGCTCAGGACACGCACCTCGTGACCGTGCTCGCGAAGTGCCAGGCTGAGGCGGCTTCCTACTAATCCGGTGCCCCCGGAAATCAAAATCGTTTGCTTGGTTAGTTTCATGTTTGGGAAGACAAAGGCACAGGACCGGCTTAAATACGGGCAAAATCCGCCAGCCTCGCAGCTTCTGCGAGCGCCCGGCAAAGTAAGTCAAACCTTTGCAGCACAAGCTTTTTTGCGGGCAGGGCACTTTGCCTATATTTGTTAGCCTGGGTTTGGCACGTATGGGGAATTTTTCCGGCGCTAAACTCCTGATATCCAAATTATTCTATCCATGTCTCTAACTATCCGCCTCCAATCAGCTCTTCTTCTCACCTGCCTCGTCGGGCTGGCTTTTTTGCCAGGTTGTGTTCCTCCTCCGGATTTGAGCAGAAACGTGGTCACTTTTCACCTGTCTTCGCAGCCTGATGGGTTGCACCCGTTCAACAACAATTCCGGCGACCGGACCATCATTTTCAACTACACGCAAAAGAGCTTGGTCAAGCTGGATTTTGGCAGCCTGGAAACCTTCCCCGCGCTGGTTGAATCCATGCCGGAGATTTCAGAGGACCAGCTTTACTACAAGTATCGCTTGCGCAAAGGCATTAAATGGGATAACGGCGAAGAACTCACCGCTAAAGACGTGCTGTTCACCTCTAAGCTGCAGATTTGCCCGCTCACGGACAATGCCGCCGTTCGCCCTATTTACGACACCGTCATTGAAGACATCATCCTGGACCCGAACGATCCTTATGCGTTCACCATGAAGGCCAAAAAGGTCTACGCCACCAATGCGGAGATCTACGGCGAAATCTTCCTGCAACAGCAGAGTTATTGGGATCCGGATGGCGTGTTGGACCGCTACTCTTTTGCAGATTTTTACGGTCCCAATTTCAAATCCAAGGCCGGGCAGGACTTGGTAGACTGGATGCAAAAGTTCAATGATGCGGACAATTCTTACAAGCCCGAGCGTTTGGTGGGCCTGGGTCCCTACCAGATCACGGCTTGGGAAACAGACAACTACATTGAGCTGACCCGCAAGAAAAACTGGTGGGGCGATAACGACACCAGCCGCTACAACGCCAATTATCCCGACAAGATCGTTTTCAGAATTATCAAAGATGCTGCCGCCACCAAAATGGCACTCAAGAATCAAAAAGTGGATGTGGGCGTAAACATTGGCAACAGCTCGCTGCTGAAACTCCGAGCGCTGGACTATTTCAACGAAGCCTTTGATTCCGAGTTTGTGCCGGAATACGCCTACGCTTACATGGGGCTGAACATGCGCCCTGAAGAGGTGGGCCGCATGCCATTTTTCGCGGATAGAACAGTTCGAATGGCCATGGCTTACGCCACGCCGGTAGAAGAAATCATCGAAGTGTTGCTCTACGGCAGAGGCCAGCGCCAGACCAGCAATACCTCGCCGCTTGTACCGTCATACAACACGGATCTCCGCCCCATTCCATTTAACCTGGATACTGCAGCGATGCTGCTCACCAAGGCCGGCTGGGTAGACACTGACGGCGATAACATTCGCGATAAGGTGATCAATGGCCGCAAGGTGGCGTTTCGTTTTGACATGAATTACTTCGGCAACTCCCAGCTTAGCAAAGAGACGGCCCTGATGATGAAAGAAGAGTATTACAAAGTAGGCCTTGAAGCCAACACGGTACCGCTTGATTTCACCATCCTTTACAAGAAAGCCTACGAGCACGACTTTGACGCCATGTTCGGGGTGTGGGGGGGAAGCGGTTCCTACTCCGATCCCGTGCAGTTGTGGCACACCAGTTCCTGGGTGAATAAGGGCTCCAACTTTGTGGGCTTTGGCGACGCAGCCAGCGATGCCCTCATCGACCTTTGCAACAGCAAGGTAGACAAGGATGAGCGTGCCATTGTAGAGAAAGCGTTGCAGAAGCGCATCTACGATGATCAACCCTATGTTTTTATGTACAGTCGGGTCCGTCCTACGGTCATCCACAAGCGCTTTGCCAATCGGCAGATGTACAGCGAAAAGCCCGGACTGTTTACCAATAACCTCAAGCTAAGACCGGAGTTTGCCACTGGGAGTGCCACACTGACGCCGGAGCAACTATAAGCCAGGCCTAACCATGTTCAAATACATCCTCAAACGCATCGTGGCCTTTATCCCCACGCTGCTGATCATTTCGCTTTTGGCCTTCGTCATCAGCATCAATGCGCCCGGCGATCCGGTAGAGCGCTTGCTGCGCGCAGCAGATTCGGAGGGGGGCACGAGCGAACAAAGCAGTGCAGCCTCCCAACAGCGCCAGGAACTGCGAAAGGAATTGGGTCTGGACCGCCCGGTGTTTTACATGACCCTGGGCACCCTCGCCCAGCCAGATACCCTCTACCGCATTCCCGAGCAGAGCGAGCGCAAAGCGCTGACCAAATTGGTAAACCGCACTGGCAATTGGGAATCGGTGAGCCGCTATTACCTGGCCCTGCAGAAAGCCAAAATGGCGCACAATGGGATCAACCCCGACGAATTGCTGCTGGCTGAAATGCCGATGGATACGGCCAACATCGATTCGGTGGCTAGGGCAGACGAACTTGCCCTGTTTCAGGACAAGAAGAACCAGATGCAGGAAAAGATCAACCGCAGTAAAATTTCTTATGGTATGTTAATGCGCACCGATGATCCAACGGTCATTGAAACCAAAATGGACTCGCTGCAAAGTCTCTATTTTGGCGCTACCTACCTGCAGGGACCCGCTACAGCGTATGCCGAAGTGCGCGAAGCTTACCAGGCCATGAGCACGGGAATTACTCGGTGGAAATCGTTTATTCCTACGCTCCAATGGCACGGTTACTTTAACCAGTATCACTTGTGGCTGTTCGGGGATGTTCCGTTTATCCGCAAGAATCCGGGCAACCGAACCCGCTACGGCATGATCCGCGGCGACTTCGGAAAATCCTTTCACGATGGGCAGCCTATCCGCGATAAGATTGGTCAGCGGGTGATGTGGTCTTTGCTGCTGGCTGGTCTGGGTATTTTCCTGGCCTACCTGATCTCGGTGCCGATCGGCATTTTGTCGGCTTACAAGCGCAACGGCGCTTTTGACCGAATTTCTTCTATCATCTTGTTTATCCTTTACTCGCTTCCAGTCTTTTTTGTTGGCACCTGGCTCCTGTACATGTTTGCCAACCCGGACAACCTGGTTTGGTTTCCCGAATCGGGCATCATGGACCCGGCCCGGTACAACCCCGACGAAATGAACATTTGGCAAAAGATTGAGCACCGCGCTCCCTTCTTTATCCTGCCGCTCATCGCTTACACCTACGGATCTTTCGCCTTTTTGAGCCGCATCATGCGGGTGGGCATGATTGAAGTATTTGGCCAGGACTATATCCGTACAGCACGGGCCAAAGGCCTGCCCGAAAAATCGGTGGTGCTCAAACACGCCCTTCGAAATTCATTGATCCCGATCATTACGGTGTTTGCGGACATTTTTCCGGTGGCCATTGGCGGGTCCATCATCATTGAAATGATTTTCTCATACCCGGGCATGGGGGTGATGATTTACGAAGCAGTCATCAACCAGGACTACCCGGTCATCGTCAGCATCTTCACCATTTTGGGTTTCTTCACCATGATCGGATACCTCGTCTCCGACGTGTTGTACGGCATCGTCGACCCGCGCATTTCTTACAAGTAACCCGAATTCCCCTTACGTCCACGTTCACAACAGATCGACCAGCCCATGGGACCTTTCCTTCTGCATCTCTTTATTGAACTGGCCAAAATCGCAGCGGCTTCGGCAGTTTTTGGTTTGGCTTTGTACCCCAACTTTAAGAAGTGCGGACTGGATCCGTGGAAGGCCTTTGTGCCCTTCTACAACCTATGGGTTTGGACTACCCTAACCCGCAGCGGTGCCTTTGTATTCGTGCTGTTGCTTTGGGCCTTTCCGCTGCCGGAGCGCTGGATGATGCTGGTCAGTTTGGGTGCACTCACGCTGCTGACGCTGGAGACCTATCGGTTGTACCACAACCAGTTGCCAGGAAAGTGGCTGTTGGCGTTGCTACCGGTGGCCATTACTGCCGGTGCGGGATTGCTTTTTCCAACCATAGGTTTTTATGTAGCCTTGGGAGCCATGGTGCTCGTTTTGGGAGTATTGTTGTTCTACTGGGGCCAGTCTTCTATGCCATTTGACCGGGATGCCTACAACGCCGAAGAATTCTCGTTTCAGCGCTATGCGATCAAACAGTTTACGCGCAACGTTCCGGCCATGGTGTCGGTCTATGTGTTGGGTGCCCTCATTCTAATTGCGGTTTATGCTCCTTACCTGGCAAACGATCAGCCTATTTATGCGCAGTACCGGGGCAAGACTTATTTCCCCGCCTGGACCTCTGTGTTTGCCCCCACTACAGTGGATACTGTGTACAACGAGGCCGGCAATCCCGAGCGGCTGCAATTTGACATTACCAACTGGAAGGCGCTGGCCTTAGATGAAGTGGTGTGGGCTCCCGTGCCCTATTCGCCCGGAAAATCAGACCGCTACAACCGCGACTATGCCTCTCCCGGTGGTGTACAGAAATTCAAGACCGTAGAAGGCGAAATCATCGATGCGCCTAAGCGCTTTCGCCACCACCTGGGCACGGATCAGGTTGGTGCAGATGTGCTCAGCGGCCTGATTCACGGGTCGCGCATCTCGCTCACCATTGGCCTGGTCTCGATGGGCATTGCCACCTTTATTGGCATTGTGCTGGGTGCGCTGGCCGGATATTTTGGAGACACCGGATTGCGCACAGCGCGAATTCGCTATTGGCTGGTGCTGATCGGCTTTGGATTGCTCTTCTTTTACGGGGGTAAACTCGGACTCTGGGGCGTGGGCATCGCGTTTTTAGCGGTATGCCTCGTGGCAGGTGCGCTGCTCAACCGCGCCAAGCTCGGTTGGTTCACCGACGAGGTGCACGTGCCTGTAGACACTTTTGTCAGCCGGGGAATTGAGATCCTCAACTCCCTGCCACGCCTGCTCATCATCATTACCATCACGGCAATTTTGGACCGGTCTATGACCCTGCTGATGATTATCATCGGGGCTACTTCCTGGACGGGTATTGCCCGTTTTACCCGCGCAGAATTGCTGCGGACGCGCAGCCTTGAGTTCATTGACGCCGCGCGCAGCCTGGGATTCAGCGAATTCCGCGTCATTTTCCGCCACGCCCTTCCCAACTCATTGGCTCCTGTTTTTGTAGCCATTGCCTTCGGCATTGCCTCAGCCATTTTGGTCGAAAGTGGTTTGTCGTTCCTGGGCATCGGCGTCCCGGACGACGTGGTTACCTGGGGCCAAATGCTGAGCAAGGGCCGGCAGGAATTCGAAGCATCCTGGCTGGTGTACTTCCCAGGTCTGGCCATCTTCCTGACAGTGACGGCTTACAACCTGATCGGAGAAGCGCTGCGAGATGCACTGGATCCCAAGCTCAAGCAGTAGTGGGGGTGCTTCCAAGAATCCTGGATACTGTGCCCTCGCCTAATTTTCTAGCCACGCCCAAAGTGCCCCTTCGCCCGAAATCCGGGCTATTGATGCCGGAGTGTATCTTTACGAGACATGGTTCGCTACCGATTTTATCTAGGGCTGCTTTTGTTGCTCAGCGCAGTGCTTTCGCAGGCGCAATCGCTGTCTGTTTCAGAGGCTGAAAAGATCAGTTCAGCCTTTTTGAACTACAGGATTCTGGGCAAAAACAACACTGGTGTGCTGGTGTACAAGCACCGCAAGGACCGGGAGCTGATTGAAACCTACGATGACAACATGGCGCTGGTGCGCCGCAAAACGCTGGATTTGCAACATCAGCCGGCCGAGTCGGTCAATGTGCTCCTGATGGCCGATGGCAGCCTGGTTCATTTTTACGTATACAAAAGCAATAAGGTCCACTATTTGGAGGCGCAGCTCATGGATGAGCGCCTGGTGGATGTCGGAACCCCGGTGGTCTTGGATTCGGTCAACCCCCGCGAAGACGGTAATTGGGATGAATTTATGCTTCGCAACAGCGAAGACCGGAGCAAAGTCATGGTTTTTCGACAGTCGTTCCGGCTCGGACAAGTCAGCGGCATCCAAATGCGCTTGTTTGATGCAGCCCTGCAGCCTTTGTGGGCTGATGAAATGGTTGTGGACGGCAAGGACAAAGACATGACGCTTCAGGACGCTTTTTTGTCCAACAGGGGCGATGTAGCCTTTGTTCAGGTGCGCGATAAAACCCGCTTGCGAGCTGAAACCTATCCACACGCCACGCTGCACTTCCGTCCGGCAGATTTCGGCGATTTTCGCCGACAAGAAGTTTCTGCAAACCTGGACGTCAGGATTGGAGAATTGGCCTTTGCCTGGGACGTGCGCAACAACCGCCTGGTCGGCGCAGGGTTTTACTCCGAAGCAGGCAGGGCATATGCCGCAGGCGTCTTGTACGTGGCCACCGCAGCCTCCGGCGAAGCCCCAACTGAAACCTACAACGCCTTCAGTCCCGAGTTAGTCAAGAATTTGACGGGTCGCACCAGCAAGCGCCGGGAGGAAATTCCGCTGTACGACATTCAAGAGATCATCGTTCGCAGCGATGGAGGGCTCATCCTCATCTCCGAATACATCACCGAGACTTCTGAAGCCTACGAATTCACCGATTACGATCCCTACTACGGCGGTTACCGAACCTCCACGCGCTACATCAATTACCACGAATACGAAGACATTCTGCTGCTCATGATGGAACCCAATGGCACCCTGAGTTGGGAGGACGTCATCCGCAAAAAGCAGGTTTCGCGCGAAGACCACGGCCGCAACTCTTCTTTTGCCCTGTTGAACACGCACAACAATCTTTTCTTTATTTTCAACGAGGATATCAGCTACAACACCAATGTTTTGCAATACGTTATGGACACCAAAGGAGCGCTAAACCGAACGTCCATGTTCAACGCAAACACCAACGAAGTCATGCTGGTACCTCGCAAAGCGCGCCAGGTGTCGGGCAACGAGATCGTGATCCCGAGCATTTACAAGAACAGTCTGGCCTTCGTCAAGCTCACTTACTGATCCGGTGCTCTTCTTCTTTCGCCAAAGCCAGCCGCTGGCGCTCCCTTTCCTGCTGCTTTACGCCTTGGTGGTCTACGCCGTGCCCTTGTGGCAAAGCGCGCAGGGGCCTTCCATGGGTTTGTTAGAAAGCCTTGCCGCGGGGCACGCCGGAGTTTCCATGACTTGGGCCTTTCTTTTCGGGGGAATGGCCTTGGAGCCCACTGCAACAGACGCGCGGTTGCACCCCATTGTGGTGCTGGCGGGTGCGCTGTTGGTGCTGGGCCAGGCCGTGTTGGTGAACCGCAGCCTGCGCACCATCAAAGGACTCGCCGCCCCAGGCTACCTGCCGGCCTTGTTTTTCCTGCTTTTTGCAGCGGCCCTTGGGGCGGGCTTCAATGCGCCTACCGTAGGAGCGGGTTTCTTGCTGCTGGCCTTCAATCGGCTCATCCGGGCCTATGGACCCGAGCCCGCCGATGCGCTCCTGTTTGAAGCAGGTTTTTGGGTAGGGCTGGCCGCCATTACGGTCAGCGCTTATTTGGCCTTTCTTCCCTTTGCGCTTTTTATGGCTTCCAACTTGCGGCCGGTGAACTTCCGGGAGTTCGGGGTGCTGCTGGCGGGCTTTTTGGCCGTTTTCATCCTTTTGCTTTCGGGCATTTACCTTGGCGATGGCTGGTCCAACTTTAGTGCTGTCGGTTGGACGTTTGCCCCGACCTTTCCGCAACCGGCCACATGGACGGCATCGGGCTGGTTTAAAATACTCCCTGCGGTAGGGGTTGCCCTGGCCAGCGTAGTTACCGCAGGGCAGCGAAACCGCAAAAGCCTGATCCAGGTTCGAAAACTCAGCACCTGGACAGCCGTCTTTGGCCTTTTCGCAGTGTTGGTTTGGCTGGCGGCAGGCTCTGTGGCGGCTGCCGCGGTTTTCCCCATGGCCTTCTTCACGGCTTATTGGATCCACTCCGGCGGTTGGCCGCGCTCCTGGGAACTGGCCCATTTCGGGCTGCTCGCCCTGCTCGTCATCGGGCAGTTGCTCGAAGCACCTTAATCCTTTCGAACTAAAAGGCACCTATTGCTGCCAGTCTTGCGGGGTTGGACGGTTATCTTTGCCGAACATTGCTTCAACAGGCAATCTCAGGTATGAAATTCGGCGTTGTTCTGTTTCCCGGTTCCAATTGCGAACGCGATATGTTTCACGTGCTCAGCCAAGTGATGGACTGTGAAGTGCGCGAAATCTGGCACAAAGAGACCTCGCTGGACGGCTTCCAGGAGAGCGACTGCATCGTGTTGCCCGGCGGTTTTTCTTACGGCGACTACCTTAGAACGGGTGCCATTGCCCGTTTTTCGCCCATAATGGAGGCCATTATTCGCTTTGCCGGTAACGGGGGAAGGGTGTTCGGGGTCTGCAACGGCTTCCAGATTCTCTGCGAGGCCCATTTGCTGCCCGGCGCGCTGCTGCGCAACACCAACCAGCAGTACGTTTGCCGCAATGTTTACCTCCGCGCCGACGCCCCCGACAGCCTGCTGAGCCGGCATCTACCAGCCGGGCAGGTGCTTAAAATCCCGATTGCGCACGGCGAAGGCCGTTATTTTGCCCCGCCAGCGGTACTGGAGGAGTTGGAGGCCAACAAACAGGTGCTTTTTCGCTACTGCAACCTCCAGGGCCAGGTGGTCCCTGAGGCCAATCCGAATGGGTCCTTGAACAGCATTGCCGGGGTCAGAAACCTCGCGGGCAATGTGATGGGCATGATGCCCCACCCGGAGCGGGCGGCGGAGCCCGTGCTGGGCAATACCGACGGTCGCCTCATTTTTGAGTCGCTGTTGGGGGCGCTTGAAGTTGCCCAGGCAGGTGCCGGGGCGCTGGCCGGGTAACAACGCCCGCCTATTCCGTCCAGCCTGCGGAATGTGTAAATTTGAGAAGTGCTTTGTTCCAGCCTTCCCGGCTGGACAGTATTTTTTTTGGGCGCTACCTTCTTATTGTTCAAGTCACCTCGCCATGGCGGTATCCCTGTTTTCGCGGTTCATTCGAGTTCTGTTTGCCCTGTTGCTCAGCGCTTCCGGGCTTTTCGCCCAGGAAAAACTGGATCCTGTGAAGTGGAGCGCCAGCGCCACTCCCAATGAAGATGGCACTTACGAGCTTGTTTTTAGCGCCGAGATCCAGGAGAAATGGAAGCTCTACGACAACAATGTGCCCGATGGCGGACCCATTCCTACTTCCGTGCATTTTGAAGACTCAGCCAAATTCAGCTTTGTGGGCGAATGGAAGTCGCTGGGGCGCAAGAAGACGACTTATGATGCCATGTTTGACATGGAGATCTCGGCCTTCAGCAGCAAAGCTATTTTCCGGACTACGGTCAAGGCAGAACCGGGAACTCGCCTCAAGGGCTACGTCGAGTACATGACTTGCGATGACGCACAGTGCATTTTCCCCGAGCCTTTTGCCTTTTCACTGGTCCTGACCGGCACCAGTGCGCCTATTCAGGCCAACGGCAAACTGACCGATTTGGTGCGCTGGACCATGGAGTCTGAATCGCTGGGCAATGGCGAATACATGCTCCGTTTTAAAGCGGCCATTGCCGAAGGCTGGAAACTGTACAGCCAGAACATTCCCGAGGCCAAGGTTCGCCCCATTCCAACCTCCATTCAATTCAAGGCAGAAGACAACCCCGGCGTCACCTTCCTGGGCAGTCCAACAGAGTCCGGGCAGAGCGCGCAGGCCTCCGAGCCGCTGTTTGACAACCTGGTGATCAAGTGGTTTAAGAATGAGGCCGTTTTTGAGCAGCGCATCCGCGTGGATAACCCTACGGGACCCGTTAAGGGTCAAATTGAGTACATGACCTGCGACGCGATCCAATGCACCTTCCCCGATCCCGTCGTTTTTGAACTGGACCTGGAGAAAGGCGAGAACGTTTTTCAGGGCGAAGGGGGACCGGTCCAGAACATCTGGGGAGACTTTGAATGGATGGATGCCTCCGCTTGTGCGGTCGCTGCGCAAGAGTCCACCAGTTGGTGGGGCGTGTTTCTGCGCGGTATGATTGGCGGCCTTATTGCCTTGTTCACACCCTGTGTGTTCCCGATGATTCCGATGACTGTGACTTTTTTCACCAAAAAGTCTAACCAGAGCCGGGCCAAGGGAGTGTTTGACGCAAGTTTTTACGGATTGAGTATTCTGGGCGTGTACCTGGCCTGTACCATACCTTTTGTTGTGTACCAGCTCCCGCCTGACACGCTCAACGTCATTTCCACACATCCGCTGCTGAACCTGGGCTTCTTTGCCATTTTCATCTTTTTTGCGTTCAGTTTTTTTGGGTACTACGAGCTCACGCTGCCCAGTTCCTGGGTATCGAAAACCGACAACGCCTCGCAGGTCGGTGGTTTGCTGGGCATCTTTTTCATGGCCGTAACCCTGGCAATTGTTTCGTTCTCCTGCACCGGTCCACTGCTGGGGGTTTTGCTGGTGCAAACGTTGAGTTCCACGGCCAGCCAGTCGGCTATTGTGGCCGGCTTCGCCGGCTTTGGGGTAGCGTTGGGCTTGCCCTTTGCGCTCTTTGCCGCTTTTCCCAGGGCTTTGAAAGCCTTGCCCAAATCGGGCGGCTGGTTGAACAGCGTCAAGGTGGTGCTGGGCTTTGTGGAGATTGCGCTGGCCCTCAAATTTCTCTCCAATGCCGATCTGGTGGCACACTGGGGTTTTCTCAAGCGCGATCTGTTTTTGCTACTCTGGATCCTGACGGGGGTAGCGACGGTGGCCTATCTCCTGGGATGGATTCGCTTTCCGCATGACTCGCCGATCCAACGCCGAGGTCCACTTCGCCTGGGGTTCGCCGCCCTTTTTGCGGCCTTTACCATTTACCTGGTGCCCGGACTTTTCGGCAGCAACCTCAAAATGATTTCCGGTTTCCCGCCCCCAATGTTCTACAGCTACGGTTGGTTCTACCAAACGGAATCCGAATGTCCACTGGACATTCCCTGCTTTAAAGACTATGAAGAAGGGCTCGCTTTTGCCCGGCAAACCAATCGCCCCATTATGCTGGACTTTACCGGCTGGGCGTGCGTCAATTGCCGCAAAATGGAGGAAGGCGTTTGGGTGGACCAGGAAGTGTACAAACGCTTAAGCGAAGAATACGTGTTGATTTCGCTTTACGTGGACGATACCAAGCCCCTTGCGGAAGACGAACGCTATGTGTCAGCCGCTTCCGGGCGAAGTGTCAAAACGGTGGGCAACAAGTGGAGCGATCTTCAACTGACCAATTTTAAAGGGGTTTCTCAACCCTGGTATGTGCTCTTGACCCCGGACGGAAAAACGGTGCTCAACCAGCCGGTGGGCTATACCCCGGACAAACAGACCTATATTGAGTTCCTGGACTGCGGGTTGTCCAATTTTCAGACGTTGCAAGCCAAAAATCCGGCCGGCTCGTCGGAGTTGGTCGGCGAGTTGCGCTGAGCAGTGGCTCAGAACCGAAGTTCGGACAGCAGTGGTGAGCCGCAAGACGGAACAAGGCAACGCCGGGCTTTTGCTGAAAGCAGCGTCTCTGCACTACCCGTCTGCAGTATCCGTCTGCAGTATCCGGTTTAACTGCCGGGCGCGGTGTAGCTGTTGCTAAAAGGACGGTGGCCATTCCCACGAAAAACATACCATTAAAAATCTTGTGTTGATGAAAATCATCAAGCGCGTTTTCCTCGGATTTGCTATTTTCCTGGTCGTGGTTTTAGCCGCGGCCATCGTCCTGCCCATTATTTTTCGCGATCAGATCGAAGCGGCCATCAAAGAGGAGGTTAGCAAGAACTTGCTCGCCGATGTGGATTGGGGCAAATGGAGTTTTAGCGTACTGCGCAGTTTCCCCAACTTGAGTGCGCGGGTTGACGATGTGCGCGTTATCAACCGCGCGCCGTTCGAAGGCGTGGAGCTGGCCAATATTGGCCGGTTTTCTGTAACACTTGCTATCAAAAGCCTATGGAGCGAACAGATGGAGGTGCTCAAGGTGCGCTTGGACGAGCCCGTCGTTTCTGTGTTGGTGCTCAAAGACGGCACGGCCAACTACAACATAACTAAACCTTCGGAGACAGAAACAGAAACCAGTCCTTTTCACCTGGCGCTCAAAGAGTACCAGATCAGCAAAGGTCAGATTTTTTACGAAGACCGCAAGCAGGATATCCGTGCCGAGCTGTACAACCTGGAGCACACTGGCTCTGGTGATTTTACGCAGGATCTGTTCACGCTCAAAACCAAAACGGGTGTCGGTACGTTGGATGTGGCGTATGGCGGTATTTCATATCTGAGAAAGGCAAATTTAGAGCTTGCGGCTATAATTGAAGTGGATGTGCCCAACCATACCTACCGCTTCAGCGAAAATGAGCTGAGCATTAACCAACTGGTTTTGGGCTTTGAAGGCTGGCTCTCCATGCCTGGCAAAGGCTATGATATGGACATTACCTGGCGTTCAAAGCGCAGCGACCTGGCCATGTTGCTTTCGCTCATTCCGGCCGAGTTTGCCTCTGATTTGAAAGGGGTAGACATGAGCGGCAGCGCCGCGTTCAACGGGCAGGTCAAAGGCATTTATCAGGGCGAAACGCTCCCGTCCATTTCGCTGCTGGCCAACGTCAAGGACGGCCGTTTTCGCTATCCCGATCTTCCCCAAAGCGCGGAGAACATCCAATTGGACTTGTCGGTGAACTACCCGGGCGGCAGCAACCTGGACAAAATGGTTATCGACCTTAAGCAGTTGTCGTTGACCATGGCCGGCAACCCGATCAACGCCCGCATGCGCCTGAGCAACACCATGAGCGATCCGCTCATCGACGCAGCGTGCCAGGCAAAACTGGACTTAGCCACTATCAGCCAGGTGGTGCCCATGGAGCAAACGCTCAAAGGGCGGCTTGACGCCGACATCAAGCTCAAAGGCGCTCTTAGTGCCATTGAAAACCAGCGTTACGAGCAATTCAGTGCCGATGGGCAGCTTACACTCAAGGACATGACCTACCAGGACGAGTCGCTGGGTTCTCCGCTGGGCATTCGGGCGCTGCTTTTGACGTTCAGTCCGCAGTTCCTGAGCCTGGATCAGTTTGACGGCAGCCTGGGTTCCAGCGCCATCAAGGCGAGCGGTCGAATGGACAACTACCTCCAATACTGGCTGCGAGACGAAAAACTTCGCGGGCAATTCACGCTGTCTGCCAATAAAATTGACCTCAACGAGCTGGCCCCGGCCAGCACTGACGCCACTGACGAAAAAGCCCCGACCTCCACCAAAGGTCAAGCCCCCTCTTCAATGGCAGTGATTACCGTGCCCGATAACGTGGATTTCTCGCTGACGGCCACCGTGGCGGAGGTGCTGTACCAGAACCTTTCGCTCACTAATGTGCGCGGGAACATGCGCATCAGCGACCAGCGCCTGGACCTGCAGGAGTTGTTTTTTAATCTTTTCGGGGGAAGTGTGCTCGTCTCCGGAGGCTACGACACTAAAGATCCTAAGGCTCCGCGCGTTGATCTGACCTATGCTATCACCAATCTGGATATTGCCCGCACCGCCGAGGCCATGAACACGGTTGAAAAGCTCGCCCCCATTGCCCGCTATTGCCAGGGCAAGTTCAGCACTAACTTAGGCATGCAGGCCGTGTTAGACGAGCACATGGAGCCTGTGATGAGCAGCATCACGGGCAGGGGAACGCTGAACACGAGCCAGGTGAGCATCAGCGGTTTTGAGCCCATGACAAAGCTGGCTTCCACACTCAAAATCAAGGAGCTGGCCAACGCCACCCTGCAGAACATTAACCTGACTTATGAAATTGAGGACGGTAAAATGATCACCGAGCCCTTTGATGTAAAAATTGGGGCTATGCAAGCCAAAGTAGGAGGAGCCATGGGCATCGCGGATCAAAGCCTGGATTACTCCATGACCAGCAAAATTCCGACGTCGCTTTTTGGAGCGGCGGCTGGCCAAACGGTCGGTGGTTTGCTGGGGCTCAATCAGCAGGCCCTTGCCGGTTTTGCCGTTCCCGAGACGCTGGATGCCACCATCGCATTTACAGGGACGGTGCTTAAGCCGATCATTCGGCCGGTTTTTGCCGGCGGCGCAGCCAACCTGGTGGAGTCCGTGGTGGAAGAGGCCAAAGAGCAACTTAACGAGGCCATCGACAACACCAAGGCTGAGGCGATTGCCAAAGCCAAACAAGAGCGCGACCGCCTGATTGCCGAGGCCCGGAAACAAGCGGACAAGCTCAAAGCGGATGCCCGCACAGAGTCTGCCCGAATCAAGGAAACGGCCTACAAAGCTGCTGATGCCGAACTGGCCAAGGTTAAAAACCCCGTAGCCAAAGCTGGTGCAAAACTGGTGGCTGACAAGGCCAAGGCTGAAGCAGATAAAAAGGAAGCCCAGGCCTTAGCCGAAACGGACAAACGCGCAGATGGCCTTGTGGACGCCGCCCGCCGCAAGGGCGACGATCTGGTCCGCAAAGCAGAGGGCACCAACACCACGGTCAACTAGGGTTGTTTCCCGACAGCAGGTCGGCTGTTGAAGTGCGGTTGTGGCCGACACGATAGCCATTCGCCCGAAAAATTGCGCCAATTTGGCAGCAAAACCGGGCATTTTTGCGCCGTTTAGGGCATGGCACAGCATTTGCCTCCGGCCAGACAGAACGTTAAAAGCACTCCAGCATGGCAACCGTTGAAAAAGGCACGATCTCCGTACAGACGGAGAACATTTTCCCGATTATTAAGAAATTTCTGTACTCGGACCACGAGATTTTTCTGCGGGAATTGGTCTCTAATGCAGTTGATGCCACTCAAAAGCTGCGCAAACTGGCGGCAATTGGCGATGTGAAAGGCGAAATTGGCGACACCACCATCGAGGTTCGCCTGGACAAGGAGGCCAGAACGCTGACCATCAGCGACAAAGGGATCGGGATGAGTGCCGATGAGGTCAAGCGCTACATCAATCAGGTGGCTTTTTCGAGCGCAACCGAGTTTTTGGACAAGTTTAAGGGCCAGGATCCGGCCTCGATTATCGGGCATTTTGGCCTTGGGTTTTACTCCTCGTTCATGGTGGCCAGCCAGGTGGAGATTCTGACCCGCAGCTACCAGGGTACGCCAGCCGTCCGCTGGACCTGCGACGGCAGCCCGGAGTTTACGCTCGAAGAATCGGACCGCGAGGAGCGGGGCACCGACATCGTCTTGCACATCACCGACGAGGAGAACAAGGAATTCCTGGAGGAGCACCGCATTCGCGCGCTTCTCAACAAGTACGCCAAGTTCATGCCTGTGTCCATTCAGTTCGGCACGCGCACGGAAAAAGAAGGCGAAGGGGATAACGCGATAGAAACTGAAGTCCCGGATCTGATCAACAACACCGCACCAGCCTGGACCAAAGCTCCTGCCGACCTCACGGACGAAGACTACCTTAGTTTTTACCGCGAATTGTATCCGTTCGCGGAGCCGCCGCTGTTTTGGATTCACCTGAACGTGGACTACCCCTTCAATCTGACCGGGATTTTGTACTTCCCCCGGATCAAAAAAGGGTTGGAGGTGCAGAAAAACAAGATTCAGCTCTACAGCAACCAGGTTTTCGTCACCGATGAAGTGGGCGACATTGTGCCGGAATGGCTAACGCTCCTGCACGGGGTCATTGACTCCCCGGATATTCCTTTGAACGTTTCCCGCAGCTATTTGCAAAGCGATGGCAACGTCAAGAAGATTGCCGGTTACATCACCCGCAAAGTGGCTGACCGCCTGGATGATTTGTTCCGCAAAGACCGCGCAGATTTTGAAGCCAAATGGGAGAATTTCTCGGTCATTGTCAAGTACGGCATGCTCACGGACGAGAAATTTGAAGAGCGCGCCCGCAAGTTCTGCCTGCTCAAAAGCGTTGGCGGCCAGTTTGCAACGCTTGAAGAATACAAGGATAAGATTGCTCCGGAACAGACCGACAAGAACAGCAAGGTTGTAGCCTTGTACGCCAACGATCGCGAGTTGCAGGACCCCTACATTAAAGCTGCACAGCGCAAGGGCTACGATGTATTGGAAGTGGATAATGTCATTGACAACCACTTTTTGAGCTTCGCGGAGTCGAAAGTTGAAAACATAAGCTTTGTTAGGGTAGATGCTGAAACGGCCGATAAGCTCATTGACAAGGACGAGACGGTTGAGTCCGTATTAGACGAGAAAGACCAGGACAGAGTTCGCGAGGTATTCACCGAGGTGATTGCCGATGGAAAAGTGTTCGTGCAGATGCAGCCGATGGGTCCGCAAGACGGTGCCGTGACCATCATCAAACCAGAAATGATGCGCCGTATGCGCGACATGGCGGCCTTCAATGGCATGAGCTTTTTGGCGGAACAACCCGAGCATTACAACGTGGTAGTTAATACCAACCACCCGGTCACTGCCAAGTTGCTTCGCGCGCGGGGCGAAAACCGCACGCGCATGGCCCGACAACTTTACGACCTGGCCCTCCTGGCGCAGGGCATGCTCAAAGGCAGCCGCCTGACCGACTTCGTAGACCGCAGCGTAGAGCTCCTGGCACCGAAAGCTGAGTCAGCAGAGGCTGGGGTGAACAGTTGAGCGTTCGGCGGAGCCCCCCCCTTGGCGCAACGCTTACACTTCTGATTTGGGGGCCTCGGCTTGGCGAGCTTCCGCTCGGCGAGCTTCTGCTTCTTGTTGGGCCAGGTGAATCGTGGTAGTTGGGAAAGCAAAATCGCCCCCATTCCGCAACACGATTTGCATAATCTCCAGCGAGACTTCCTCGCGCATTCTCAAATACATATTGTATTCGATTACCTTGATGAAGTAGATCACCTGGATATCGAGAGAACTGGGTCCGTAGTTGTAGAAGGAAGCAATGCCGTCTTCGGTGGTTTTTTCGTGGCTGTCCAAGTAGGCTTGAATTTCGCCAACAATCTTGCGGATGGTCTCTACAGGAGTGCCGTAAAGCAGGCCAACGTTGTACTGCACCCGTCTGAAGGTGCGCTCGCTCAGGTTGTTGATGGGGTTTTCCATCACCTTGCGGTTTGGCAGGGTAACAAATGTTTTGTCAAGCGTTCGAATTCTTGTGGAGCGGAACCCGACCTTTTCCACCGTGCCGAGAATTTCATTGGTTTCTACCAGATCGCCCATAACGAAAGGCTTTTCCGAGAAAATGGTGAGCGAGCCAAAGAGGTTGGCCAAACTGTCTTGAGCGGCTAATGCCACGGCAAGGCCGGCAAGCCCTGCCCCTGCCAGCAGCGAGTTGATGTTCATGTCGAACACACTCCCAAACAGTATAAAAATAATTGCTATGTATACGAGTACTTTGAGTACGTCCCGGATGAACAGAATGAACTGATCGTCCTGGGTGGATTCCGTAAGCGATGCTTTGTGGTGGAGCACTTCGCCCACAAAGTCCACCATTCGGAGCACCAGCCAGCTAACCGCGCCAATGAACAGCAGCTCCATGGTCATCTGAAGGATCCGGTGTACATGGATGTTAAAAAGATCAAAGTCCAGTGCGGTGGGGTACTTCATAAAGGAAAGCACCGTGCCAATGGCTGTCAGGACCGCCAGGTACTCCAGTGGCCGGAGCACCAGGTCTGTAAAGCGCTCTCCCCGTTCCGGAGCTACACGTCTAAATAATTGGTATACAATTTTTCCAATAACTCTTCCCAGAAAAGGGTTGAGCAGCACCACCAGCAGCACAACACCGACAAGGATGCCCCATTGGAGGACGCTGTTATCCAAAAAGATCTGGTTGAGAAAATCCGTCATGGTTCCTTAGTCTGCCCGGGTTGGTCAACAAAAGGCAGGGCTGCAAAAATAAGGGTTGTTGCGCAAGGGGGCTGCGCGTTGCCCCTTCCAGCATACAATGGGCAACAAGCTGTGGATTCCGCCCTTGCGGACTGGACTAACTTCGGCAGCATGTTTAACCACATCCTGCGCGCAGTAGATCCCGAACGCGTTACCGGCGATTCGCGGACTTTTCCCGGAACCTGGGGCCACGAAACGGCCTTTCCCCAAGGCGATATCGAAGGCATTGAAGCCCAATTGGCCCTGGTGGGCGTACCCGGTACACGGGATCAGGCGGGTCGGGATGTGCCAGACGGCGGCACGGACCGGATTCGGCGGGCGCTTTACGGCCTCGCCGCCGGGCACAACGGCCAGCGCGTGGCCGACCTGGGGGACATTATCCCCGGACGCACCCCGCGGGATACGCGAGCCGCCTTGCGGGAAGTGGTGGGGGTGCTCTTGGATCGGGGCGTGGTGCCCGTGGTTTTTGGGGGGGGGCAAGAGCTGACCTTGCCGATTTACGAAGCCTATGAGGCCCGCAGCCAATCGGTTAACCTGGTTTCTGTCGATGCCTTTATTGACCTGATTGACCGCGAAGAAGTGAACGCGCGCACCTGGATGTGGCATGTGCTGGACCGGGAGCCTTCCTGGCTGTTCAACTACACGCACATTGGCTACCAAAGCCATTTCATTTCGCCGGATATGATTAAGAGCATGGACCGCTTGCATTTTGACCACCTCCGGTTGGGGCAGTTGCGGGAGAACATGCGCCAGGTGGAACCGGCGGTGCGCGACGCAGACATTTTGAGTTTTGACCTCCTTGCGCTGCGGGCCGCAGACTTTCCCGCGGCAACGCTTACCGGACCGAACGGTTTGTCTGGTGAAGAAGCCTGCCAGATTGCGCGGTTCTCCGGCATCAGCGACAAACTCAGTTGCTTTGGGCTGTTTGGCTACGAGCCCGACCTGGACCGCCGCGGTTTGGGTGCAGCGCTGGCCGCTCAGATGATCTGGTACTTTGTGGATGGATTTTACAACCGCAAAAACGACCTGCCCAACGCCAATTCACAAGACTACACGCGCTATCGCGTTACGCTGGACGCCGGCGGCTACGAACTTACCTTCCTTAAAAGCGACCGCTCCGGCCGCTGGTGGATGGAGGTGCCCTTCAAACCAGACGACCGCCACGAGCGCCACGCGCTGCTGCCCTGCACCTACGAGGATTACGAATTGGCTACCCGCCAGGAAGTTCCGGATCGCTGGCTCAAGGCGTTGAATCGGCTGAACGTATAAATCGCTATGGCTTGATGCCGGGGGAAGGGGGATGTCTCCAGCGCAGCCCTTTCGGGTTTGGAAGCACCTGCGTTTGCCTACACCAAGGCCTCCATGACCCGCTCTACCCCGATCCCGCGCGACCCTTTGAGCAACAGAACACAGTCGCTCACGCGCTGCCCGCGCAGCCAGGCCACAGCCCCCGAAGCATCCTGGAAGTGAACCGAGGCGACAGGAAGCCGCACAAGCCCAAACTCCGGTCCAATAAAAACCAGCAGCCCAAGCCCGAGCGAGCCCGCCAGATCAGCGATCTCTTGGTGCGCAGCGCGGCTGTACTCGCCCAGTTCCAACATGTCGCCGAGCACGGCACCTTTCTGTTGGGCAGATAAAGCTGCTTTGGCGGACGAAATCAACCCAGCAGCATCCCCGCTGGATGCATCAGCCCCGTCTTCATACGATTCCGCGCGCTCCGAATCGTCCCCAACTGGCAGGGCTGCAAGGCTGATCAAGGCTTCGCGCATGCTGGTAGGGTTGGCATTGTAGGCATCCAGGTACAACGTGTTGGAGCCATGCTGCCGCCATTCAGATCGCTGGTTGCCTGGCCGATATTGCTCTAAACCGCGCTGTATGGCTTCTGGCGACACGCCGTAGAACGCCGCCACGCAGGCCGCAGCGGTTACATTGGCGTTGTTATATCCGCCCACAAGTTGCGTGCGAACCACCATGCGGGCCTCTGGGAAAGGGTGTTGAAACTGCAGGGTCGCGGCGGCAAAAAGTCCGCCAGTAAGTGGTTCCATGCGCACAGCACAAGCCGGCCCGCTTCCATAAGTTATTGTATGCAAGCTTCCCGAAGCAAGTTCTACCAGGTCGTCGGAATCGCTCCAGCAAAAGATCGTGCCTCCGCGCGAGCGCATGTAATCAAAGAGCTCACCTTTGCCCTTTTTCACGCCGGCCCTTCCCCCGAAACCTTCCAGATGGGCATCGCCAATGTTGGTGATTAACCCGGCATCCGGTTCGGCAATGGCGCACAGCCCCGCGATTTCGCGCTGCGCATTAGCCCCCATTTCCACCACTGCAAATTCGGTGTCTGCAGGCAGGCTCAACAGCGTGAGCGGCACGCCGATGTGGTTGTTCAGGTTGCCTTGTGTAAAGCCCACGCGGTAGCGCTGCGCCAAGGCGGCGGCCAGCAATTCCTTGGTGGTGGTTTTCCCGTTTGATCCGGTTAGGGCGAATAGCGGAAAGTTGAAGCTGCGGCGGTGCGTCCGCGCTAAATCCTGCAAAGCCGCCAACACATCGGAGACCAGCAGCACGCGCGGATCGGAGGCCAGAGCGGCGCGCTCAGGCGGCTCGTCCAACACCAGCAAAGAGGCCCCAAGCGCCAAGGCTTGTTCCGCAAAGCGGTTGCCGTTGAAGTTTGGACCCTTCAGCGCGAAATAAAGGTCGCCGGGAAGGAGTTTGCGCGTGTCGGTGCAGACCGAGCGCGCTTCTAAAAATGCGGGATAAAGAGCAGCGTATTCCACAGCAACAAAGGAACGCAGCGAATGGCAAACCGCAGCAGCACCCAACCACGTGACTTAAGGGTGCTTCTAAAAACAAAGCCATCCCGGAGGATGGCTTTGAACATTGTATTTTAAAAAGCAGAAGGCTTACTTGATCTGGCTCTTCTTGCGAGCCTTGTCGCTGGCCTTTTGGACCTTTTTGGCCTCGTTGAACTGGTTGCCACCGGGGGTTTCGTTGCTCACGTCACCACCCATGCGGATCATTGCGCAGCGGAAGCCGATGGTGGCGGTGCTCAGGTTCTCGTCCAAATAACGGCGGGCACCGGGAGAGAGCCAGAAGGCTTCGTCTGACCAGGAACCGCCTTTGTAGACGCGGGCCTGATCGTTGATCAGTGTGTTTTTGCCGTAGCGGTATTCGGCCATCGAAATGGAGTCACCGTCAACGAAGTTGCGCACGTCACCGCGCTTGTAGTTGCGGCGATCTACGACTTCGGCGTCCTCAACAGCGCGGTAGCGGATGCGGCCCAAGCTGTCTTTTTCGGCCACGTTGCCTTCTTCGTCCAGCACACGGGTTTCAAATTTGTTACCGCGGTAGGGGTTCATGTCGTCCATGTCCATGTAGGTCATGGGGCGGAAAACGTCCTGAACCCATTCGTTCACGTTGCCGGCCATGTTGAACAAGCCAAAGTCGTTGGGCAGGTAGCTGACCACTGGCGCCGTCACAATGGCGTTGTCGTTGAGTTTGCCGGCCACACCGGCATAGTCACCGCGACCGCGCTTAAAGTTGGCGACCATCTGGCCTTGCTGCCAGCGCTCCCTCGTATTGGGGTAGCGCATCGTGCTGCCGTTCCAGGGGTAAATGCGACGATCGGTGATCATTTCATTTTCCTCGATCTGGTTGCCGCGCAGACCCAAGGCTGCATATTCCCATTCTGCCTCAGTGGGCAGGCGGTAGTCCGGCATGATGATGCCGTCTTCCATTTTGATTTTGCGACCAGCTTTTGGATCAGCGGCATCCGGGCTGTAGTCTTTCTTGCCTTTCAGCAAACCGGTCTGGTACTGACCCAACAGGTAAGCTTCGGTGTTAAAGTTGTCGTCGCCATAAGCGTTGACGTTCAGCTCCAGGTATTTGCCTTCGGCCAACAGCCCTTCGTTGACGCGGTCGGTGCGCCATCTGCAAAATTCATTGGCTTGCGTCCAGGTTACCCCAACCACCGGGTAGTCGTTGTACGACGGGTGGCGGAAGTAGTACTCCACGTAAGGGTCGTTGTAGGCCAACTCCTCGCGCCAAACCAGCGTGTCCGGATGGGCGTCCCAGAAAACCTGGGGGAATTCGGCGCGGAAAACGCGACCGAGCCAGAACAGGTACTCCCGGTAGTGTGTGTTGGAGATCTCCGTTTCGTCAATGTAAAACGAAGAAACCGTTACCCGGCGAGGCACGTTGTTGTATTCGTAGGTGACATCCTGTTCGGTAACCCCCATCATGAAGGTACCGCCCTCGATGAGCACCAGGTTGGGACCAGTCGCCTGACCGGCGTAGTCCACTTTTTCGTAGCCGCCCCATTTGGCGTCGTTGTAATTCCAGTTGGTGATCTCGGATTTGTTCTGGCTGCAGGAAGAGAGCACCAACAGGCCGGCCACCGCGGGCAATAGAAAATGAATGGTCTTGTTCATATGCAGGGCGCAGGTTTAAACTGCTGAGCAGACGAGGCGGAGTAATTCTTAAGTGAAGAGCTTAAGTTGAGAGCTTAAGTGAAGAGCTTAAGTTGAGAGCTTGAATTGAAAGCTTAAGCTGTGAGCTTGAGTTGACGGCTTAGTTCTGCCATCGAACTCCTTTTTCACGAGAAAAAGGTTCAGACTGAAGGCAAATGTAAACAATCAATCATATCGAAGCCCGAACGGAGCTTATCATTTCCCGTTTACGTTTAGGATTCATGTTTTGTTGTGCAAAGGGGCAGGAAAAAAGCGTTTGCGCATGTTCAGAAAACCGGACAGCGCAGGGATTCGCTCCGCAGTCGCCCTGCTTCGCGTGCCCCTTCGCCCGTTAAACGCAAAAGCAAGGCCAATTCGTGTGCCCCACCGCTCTGACCAGCCACCGGACCCACCGCAACGTCGTAGCTGTAAGTCATTTCAAACCCATTTTTGCGCAGTCCCGCCTCCAGGATCAGCGCATCAGCGGTTCCACCAAGCGGGGAGAAGGCGTAGCGGAGCGCCGTACCTCCGTAAACAAGCCCTTTGCCGAGCCGCATTCCGGCCCGGGCCTGGCTGAAATCACCTTGGCGAATGCCCAGCAAATAAGGCGAAAACACCGTTGGATCGCGCCTGTTGTCTCCGATGGGCAGGCGGGCACCGGCTTGCGCGGACCAGGCAATCGGCAGGCGGTCTTCGCGCCCCTCGTAAAAGGCGGTATTTGGGCGAGGGAGGTGCTTGATGGAAAAGCCCGCGTAGGTTTTGCGGTTGAAGATCATGGCCCCGGCGCCGGCGTCAAACCAATTAATGCTGGGGTCTCCCGGTGGGATTTCACCCGTCGGATTCAGCACACCAGCCGAGTTGTTGAAGCCAAAAACCGGGTCAATTTGGTCGAAGAAGCGCAGATCCTCCCAGCGAAGGCCGCGTTGCGCCCAACTGAATTCCATGCCCAGGCGAATGGCGCTGTGTTGGCCCAAGGGCACGCCGTACACGTAAAAGCCGTGCAGGCTGTGGGTGTTAAAAATCCCATTCCCCTGCCGATCGCCGAGGGCCATGACCCCAAAAGCGCTGTTGATGCGCGGAAAAAACTGGTCCCAGGCCAGGGCGTAGGTGACGTAACTCTGTGGAAATTCCGGCCATTGGTCGCGGAAAATCAGGCTCATTTGCCCGTGCCCGGCATTGCCGGCCAGCGCCGGGTTGACGCTCATGGGCAAACTCGGGAACTGGCTAAACGCCGGATCCTGAGAAAAAGCTGGCCCTGTAACCAGCGAAAGCACTGTGCATAAACTCCACACAGCCCGTTTGAGACCCGTAGATTTGAACGTTTCTATGAACTTTTGACTAAGCCGACGGGTTAAAAAGTGCATGGATGCTGGTAGAATGGCAATTTTGCCCAAAGCTATTCGTTTCGTTAACGTTCCTACCGTTAACGTTCCATTTTGCGGTTTCATACTTCTGCCCAAAACTTCCCTGGATTTGACGTCTTCTACTCCTTTTCTGTCGCGATGGTTGTTGTTTGCTGCGTTTTGGATGTCCGTTTTGTCCGTACCCGCACAAACGCGTCAGGGGAATGGCCTGGGCGCGGCAGGCGACAGCAGGAACAATCGCCCAGCCCCACAGTTTCAAGCGCCTCGCAGCGCGGGAGATTGGCACGAATTGACCTGGCAGGGACCACAAGCTGTGGTGCTCCCAAATGGCCAAAGCGCCAGCCGTCCCACGTTCCGCGGTGCCTTCACCAACCGGGAAAACGGCCTTCCTGTTTATCGGTTTCAGGAAAATTTATCCACGGATGGTTCCTGGACCGCTGCCGTAGTGGACGCGGTGTACGAATCCCTTCCTCCGTCTGAACCCGGTTTGACTGCAGATGAGCCGACCTGGCCCGAAGCAATAGAGCCCCGGAGTTGGATCATGACCAGTGCCCGCCAACCCATCGGGGTGGTCACGCTCGTGCCGATTCGCCGGAATCCGGCCACCGGCGTTGTGGAGCGACTGGTCCGCTTTCGCCTGGAAACGCGGCTAACACCCCGCAGCAGTGACCCGCAAACCGACAACAGGCAGCTCCGCGCCGGTGGTCCGAGTGTGCTGGCTCAAGGGCGCTGGTTTAAAATTGCCGTTTCGCGCGATGGCGTTTACCGCATTGACCGGTCTTTTTTGCAGGATTTAGGCATTAACACCGCGTCGCTGGATCCGCAGAAGCTGGCCATTTTCGGCAACGGCGGTGGCATGGTTCCCGAAGACAACAGTGCTTTCAGACACGATGATCTGGTCGAAAATGCCACGGTTATTGTCGGCGGCGGCGACGGCTCCTTTGACGAAGGAGACTACTTGCTTTTTTACGGACAGGGTCCAGACCGCCTGGACTACGACGGGCTGCGTTTTCGCCCGGTCAAAAACCTATACGCGGACCAGACTTACTACTTTCTGACCAGCGATCAGGGCAGCGGTTTGCGCCTTCAATCGCAGGGCGAAAGTCCCGGTTCCCCAACCACAACGGTCACGGCTTTTGACGATGTGGCCTTCTACGACACCGACGAGGAGAACCTGCTAAAGTCAGGCCGGCAGTGGTTCGGCGACTTTTACGACGTGTTCACGCCTGTGCGGAGCTATTCGTTCAATTTCCCCGACCGCGTTAGCGCAGAACCCATCTGGATCGAAGGCCTGGTCGCTGCCCGATCCGCGGTGGCCTCTTCCAATTTTGACCTTTCGGTCAATGGCAGCAACCTGTTGAATTTTAACCTGAGCATCATTACCATTGGTTTTGACCGGCTCTATGCGCAAACCAGGACATCCAACGCAGAATTGGTTACTGCCGGAGATAACATCAACGTCCAGATGCGCTATACCTCCGACGCCACGGCCAGAGGTTGGCTTGATTACCTGGTCATCAACGCCCGCCGCAATCTTCGCATGCCCGGGACTGGCGGCATGAGTTTTCGCGATACGCGCAGTGTAGCCCCGGGCAGCATAGCAGAGTTTCAGCTTGGCAATGCAGGCGGGGCCAGCGTTTGGGACGTGAGCGACCCGACGTCTCCGCGGTTGCAGGACGGCAATTTCAGCGGGAGCGAGTTTGTATGGCGCACAGACGCCAACATTGCGATCAAAGCGTATTTTGCCTTCCGCGAAAGCGATGTTCTGCCTTCCAGCCAGATTACTTCGCTGGGTGGGCTGGCCAATCAGGACCTGCACAACCCGGCGCGCGGCTTCCCCGATTTTATTGTGGTAAGCCATCCCAATTTCGCCGATCAGGCCCGCCGCGTGGCCGGATTTCACGCTGACCAGGACGGCCTGGACACGCTGGTAGCACTGACGCCGCAGTTGTTCAATGAATTTGGCAACGGAGCACCGGACCCTTCCGCCGTCCGCGATTTCATGCGGATGTTCTACGAACGGGCCACCTCCAATGAGCAGCTTCCGCGCTACCTCTTGCTTTTTGGTGACGGTTCCTACGATTTCAAAAACCTGGATTTTGACGCATCGGTCAACCAGAATTTTGTGCCTACGTTCCAAAGCGAGAATTCCACGAACCCCATTGCCACCTTTACTTCTGATGACTTTTTCGGCTTTCTGGATCCGGGGGAAGGGGGTAGCAACATAACACAAGATACGTTAGGGATCGACTTGGGAATCGGGCGCTTCCCCGTTAAATCAGAGGCTGAAGCACGCGCGGTAGTGGACAAAGTCATTCATTATATTTCCGAAAGCAGTCTGGGAAGCTGGCGCAATATGGTCACGTTTGTGGCTGACGACGAGGACGGCGACCTGCACCGCCGCGATGCCGACCGCATTGCAACCGATCAACTTGCAGCTGATTACCCGGTTTACAACGTGGACAAGATCTACCTGGACGCTTACCAGCAGGTGTCCGCATCGGGTGGGGAGCGCTACCCTGACGCCAATGAAGCCATCAGCAACCGCATGTTTTCGGGCACGCTGATCATGAACTACACGGGCCACGGCAGCGAGCAAAGCTGGGCAAAAGAGCGGGTTTTATCTGAAAGCGACATCAGCAATTGGACCAACCTGGACAACCTGGCGTTGTTTATCACCGCAACCTGTTCATTCAGCCGCTACGACAACCCCGCGGCCACATCCGCCGGCGAACAAACCTTGCTTCACGCTGAGGGCGGAGCCATTGCCCTGATTTCCACGGTGCGTCTCGTGTTTAGCAATGCCAATTACGAAACCAACCGCGAAGTCTTTCGCACCATTTTTGAACCGATGCCCGATGGTTCCCGGCCTGCGCTCGGCGACGTGGTCCGGCTGACCAAACTCGGTCTGGCCACTGGTCCTGACCTCAGCGACGGTGACAACAACCGCAAGTTCACCTTGTTGGGCGATCCGGCGCTGCGCCTGGCCTACCCCAATTATGATGTCGTGACCACCTCCGTCAACGGGCTGCCGGCTGACGGAGCCGTATCGGATACGCTCCGCGGCCTGGCCAAAGTGCTGATAACCGGCGAGGTCCGGGACGACTCCGGCAACCGCCTGGAGAGTTTTGGCGGCACGGTTTACCCCACCATCTACGATAAGGCCAGCACACTGGCTACCCTCAGCAACGATGGCGCCTTGAGTCCGGTTCGCCAATTCGAACTACAAAAAAATATTATATACCGGGGAAGGGCCAGCGTTACAAATGGCGGCTTTCAGTTCGAATTTATCGTGCCCAAGGACATCTCCTACAGTTTTGGCAAGGGCAAAGTGAGTTATTACGCCGACAACGGTGTACTGGACGCGAACGGTTTTGATACCACCGTGGTCATCGGCGGCACAGCGGACAGCATTCTTGCCGACGATTCCGGCCCTGAGGTCAATGTCTTTTTGAACGAAGAGAGCTTTGCGTTTGGGGGCATTACCGACGAGCAACCCATTTTATTGGTTAAACTGCAAGACCAAAGCGGCATTAATACCGTGGGTAACGGCATCGGCCACGACATCACGGCTGTTGTTGATGAGAACACGCAGAACACATTGACGCTCAATGAGTTCTATGAATCTGACCTGGACTCTTACCAAAGCGGCAGCCTGCGATACCGCCTTTCCACCCTGGAACCGGGCCGGCATACCATCCGGCTCAAAGCGTGGGATGTGCACAACAACAGCGGGGAGGGATACACCGAATTTGTAGTGGCGGAATCTTCAGAACTGGCTCTGCGTCAAGTACTTAACTACCCCAACCCCTTCACTACCCGCACCGAATTCATGTTCGAGCACAACCGCCCCGGTGACATGATGCAGGTGATGGTTGAAATTTTTACGGTTAGTGGAAAACGCATCAAAACCCTTGTCCAAGACGTAATTACAGATGGTTATCGGATTGATGGTATACTTTGGGACGGTTTGGATGACTTTGGAGATACTATAGGCCGTGGGGTCTACGTTTACAAGGTCTCTGTGCGTAGCCTATCGGATCCCTCCACAAGGGCCAGCGCCTTTGAGAAACTCGTTTTGCTTCGTTAATTGGGGTACTTTTGCGCTCCAGCTTTTCACAAACCTTTTCGCGCTATTTGGTATGAAGAATTTCCAGGCACTTTTTTTAGCATGCATTGGGCTGGTTTCCACGCTGTCTGTCCAGGCACAAGTTGCTAATCCCGGGGGTGTTGACGGCCGCATCAACACCATCAATACCGCCGTTCCTTTCCTTCGCATTGCCCCCAACGCCCGCTCCGGCGGCATGGGCGACTTAGGAGTGGCCATTTCTCCGGATGCCAATTCCATCTTCTGGAATTCGTCTAAGCTGGCTTTTGTAGAAAGCGAAATGGGTTTCTCGCTCACTTACACCCCCTGGCTTAAGCAACTGGTCAACGACATTTACCTGGCCTACCTGAGCGGCTACAAGAAAGTAGACGATCTGTCTACGATTGGTTTTTCGCTGCGCTACTTCTCGCTGGGAAACATTGTTTTCACGGATATTACCGGTACAGAAACGGGACAGGGTCGTCCAAATGAATTTGCCGTGGATGTGGCCTACGCCCGCAAACTCAGCGACAACGTTGGAGCTGGTGTCAATCTTCGCTACATTTTCTCTAACCTGGCAAGTGGCCAGCAAGTCAACGGCATCAACATTAATCCCGGTCAGGCTATTGCCGCAGACATCAACTTCTATGGGCAGCACCCGGTAGAAGTAAACGACCTGGAGACCGTGCTGGCCTGGGGAATCAACGTGTCCAACATCGGCACCAAAATTTCCTACACCGACAACGCGGAAAACCGGGACTTTCTGCCGACCAACCTAGGCACCGGCGTGGCCTGGACCATCAACGTGGACGACTTCAACAGCATCATGATTGGTGCCGATATCAACAAGCTGTTGGTTCCTACGCCTGATACTTCTGACTTTGATCCTTCCAACGGCATTTTCGATTACAAAGAACAAAGCATCGTTTCCGGCATGCTTACATCGTTCTCCGATGCCCCGGGTGGCTTCTCTGAAGAGTTTAACGAGTTTATCTACAGCCTCGGTGTCGAATACTGGTACGATCAGCAGTTTGCGGTCCGCGCCGGCTACTTCAACGAGCATAGTACTAAAGGCAACCGCAAGTTCTTTACGGTGGGCATTGGTTTGCGCTACAACGTCTTTGGCTTGGACTTCAGCTACCTGGTGCCTACGTCCAACCAGCGCAACCCGCTGGACAACACCTTGCGCTTCTCCCTCAGCTTCGATTTTAACGACATCAAAGGCAAGACCAAAGAAGCGGGAAGCTAAACCTCGTGTAGCTGGGCTATTGCTCCAAAGTTTTTGTGCCTTTTTGCGGCCCGAATTCCTCCTCAAGGAATTCGGGCCGCAACATTTAACGGCGGAGGCTACCCTTTTAATGGAGGATGGTAAAGCTTTCGCGCATCGAAGTAGCTGGGGTTTCTGAAAGTGTCCTAAAGCCTGTTCTGTCACGATGGGTGTTCCAGGCCCCCAAAACGCAGCCTTTTTCAGCATGCAACCCCTGCGGATGTCACCTTTAGGGTTTGATGCTGCTGATTTAGCGTCTTTTTGGGTCAAATTCCTAGAAAAGAGGCTCTTCACAATTCCACTAAATAATAATTTTATTAATTACGTAAAGTATTGAATGGCAAAATAATAACTCACCTTTTTCGAAAATTGCTAGGTGCTTTCAACCCGGCTCCTTACCTTAATGGGAGCAAACCGGGGGAGGGTCATTGTTTCAAGTTTTTGTTTCAAGTCTTTGTTTCAAGAAACGACCCTCATGCATCAACGCTACTCCCAACTTTTTTCTGTTGCCTTCTCTTTATGCATTGCGCTAGGGCTCCCTTCCGGGGTTAGCGCCTTGCCAACGCACAAGGCCAACCAGGCAGGAATGGCTGCGGCTAAAGCACCCAATTCGCCCATTTTACCTCTTTCGCAGAACGATTCCGCGGATTCCAAGGCACAGGCATCGGACCCCATTGCGATGCACCGCCAGGCCTCTGAGCCAAGCACAGCATCGCGCAGTTCCATCAGGCCAGCCAGCCAAAGCAATGACCCGAGTTCCCGTTCGGTGGTATATGGCACGGGCGTTTGGGAGGCCGGCCATGCCGGGCTTGCGCTGCCTGCCCGCGGCGACAGTCGGATTGGCGAACCCCTGGTCATTCCCGGAATTGAGCAGTTCCCGGAAAACCGCATCCTGATCTTCAACAGCCAGGGCCAAAAAGTCTTTACCCAGCGCGGCTACGCCAACGGCTGGAGCGGCCTGGACCGCGAGGGTCAGCCTTTGCCACAGGGCAGGTACTTCGTGATTGTCGAAGTGGACGGCATGGGCGATGACGTACAGTCCTACCTGAACCTGGTGCGGTAAGCGGCCGCTACATCGGCAAACCGGTCGCCCAGCCTAAAGCACTACCCGATCGGCAGACCTTGTTTCCAGGCCAACAGGAAGGGATTGCTCTTCCGTTCGCGCCCTACTGTGGTTTCCTGCATGTGGCCGGAAAGAATGCGCGTTTGGTCCGGCAAGCTGAGCAATTCGCGCTCGATACTCGCCAGGAGCACCGGGGCACTTCCCCCGGGAAGATCCGTGCGGCCGATGCTGCCCGCAAAAAGCGTGTCCCCGGCAATGACATAGCCCTCCTTGCGGTTGTAAAAGGCGATGGATGCGGGCGAATGGCCTGGTACGAAGAGCACCTCCAGTTGCGTTTGACCAAACTCGACCACCTGACCCGGCTCCAAAAAGCGGCTGATGGCCGGTGAGGGCTCGAACGGAACACCAAAAGCATCGGCGAAGGGCCCCGCTGCGTTGAGCACTTCTTGTTCGCCGCGGTGGCTGGCCAGTTCCAACTGGAAGCGAGCGGCAACAAAGGCGTTGCCAAACACGTGGTCAATGTGGCAATGGGTATTGAGCAGGTGGACGGGCGTCAGGTGGTTGTCCAGGATGTAAGCCTCCAGCTCGCGCCGCTCGACTGCATCTGAACAACCCGGATCAATAATGACACAGGTGCCACCGGGATCGGCGATGACGTAAGTATTTTCGGCAAATGGGCTGAACACAAAGCTCGCAATAGCGTTCATGGTCTTGCGTTGTCTAATCAGTTCCCTGTAATTTTCCAGGATAACTTGCAGGCTTGCCGCAGCGGCGTTTTAAAGCGTCGGGCGCTCAAAGTTAACCGACCTTGTGGAGCCAATTGGTTTATTCCCCGCCCAATTCCTCGTCTAAGGGTCAGTCAGGTGATCAAAAAACGTAACTTTTAACGGCCGCTGCGTACCCCTTGTATTGTCGCTTATGTTCCGAATTCTGCTTCGAGCGCTTTGTCTGATGCTGGCCTCTGTGGCCTTTGTTGCTGCCCAAGCCCAGGGCACGCAGGAGCGCTTTGGCCAGAACCGGGTACAGTACAAGGAATTTGAGTGGCAGCACTACGAATCGGAGCACTTTAACACCTATTTCAACGCAGGCGGTCAGCAGCTCGGGCGCTTTGCGTCGCAAATGGCCGAAGTAGACCTTATTGAAATTGAACAGATGCTGGATTACCGGGTCAACCGGCAGATTTCCATCATTGTTTACAACACCATCAGCGACCTTAACCAGACCAACATTGGGGCGTCAACCGGGGCCAGCTACAACACGGGCGGCACCACGGCCATCATCGGCAATAAGCTCTTCATCTATTTCACCGGTTCTCATGCCGATATGCGCCGGCAGATCCGCGAAGGCATCGCGCGGATTTTGATTGAGAACATGGTCTTTGGCGGCAGCTTGCAGGAAATTGTGCAAAACGCTGTGTTGCTTAACCTTCCGGAGTGGTTCAGCGAAGGGCTGGTGGCGTATGTGGGCCAGGAATGGACCTCTGAACTGGACGACCAGCTCCGCGACGGCATGACCAGCGGCCGCTATGACAAATTCAGCAAGCTGACAGGCTCCGACGCGCGTTTTGCCGGCCATTCGCTCTGGCATTTTATCGCCGACAAGTATGGAGCCTCCAACATTCCCAACCTGCTGTACCTGATCCGGGTCAACCGGAGCCTGGAAAACGGCTTTCTGTTCGTGCTTGGGGCGTCAGTACCCCAGGTTATCGAAGAATGGCGGGCCTTTTACGACACGCAATACACGCTGGGCAGCAAAAACATGGTCCAGCCGGACTCTACTGTTCTGGCTGGCAAGAAATACCGCAAACGCTGGGACTACCACAGCCCCACGTTGCACCCCAGCGGCTCTCATTTGGCCTACGTAACTGACGATGACGGTCGCTATGCTGTGCGCCTGCAGGAATTGAAGTTGCCTTCAACCCGTCCAGTCCGAGCTCCTAAAGCCAGCGCAGATGCCACGGAAGACCTGACGCCGGGCAAAGCCAAAGTGATTCAGCGCGGCGGCTTTCGCACACTTAGCCTGGCCACCGATCTTTCTTATCCCCTGTTAGCCTGGGACTCGCGCGGAAGCCGGCTGGCCATTGTCTACGAAAAGCGAGCCAAAATCCGGCTTGTCCTGTACGATTTGGAAACCGGCGAAAAAGAAGAAAGTGAGATTGCCCGCTTCCAGCGCATTCACGCCATTGCGTTTACCAACGATCCGCGCAAGTTGGTCATTTCGGCCATGAACAAGGGTCAATCCGACCTCTACTACTATTACGTCAACAATGCCCGGCTTCAGCAGATCACCAACGATTACTACGACGATCTGGACCCTTCCTGGGTCAGCCTGGATGGCCGCGAAGGGGTCATTTTTGCCTCCAACCGCCAACGGGACACCTTGTTGAACCTGCGCGAGGATTCCGTGCTGCCGGTAGGCAACCTGGACCTCTGGTTTTACGACGACGAGGGGGCAAACAAAAGCCTGTTGCGCCTGACGCGCACCCCCGATGCTCAGGAACGGCAACCGCAGCAATTAGACGATCTGCATTTCAGTTTTCTCAGCGATGACAACGGTATCCGCAACCGTTTTGCCGGTTACCTGGACAGCGTTTTCGCCTACACCGCCATAACCGCCTTTTTCAAAGATTCCGTGGCGTTCCAGCCCCGCTATGACCTGGCTCCCTTTTTGGAAGCAGGCCTGATTGATTCGGTTTGGCGAAAGCCGGTCTATCGCGACACGGCGGTGGTTTTTGCGCAATCCAAATTCGCCCGCAACCTGCAAGCGCATAACGCCGCTCCCAAAATAGGACGTTCCGTAGATTTGTTTATGGTCGGGGGAAGGGCGGAATTCTTTTTGCACAAGTTGCCGGAAGACCTTCTGGCTACGCGTCCGGAAAACCCGGGTAGCAACGGCACAACCGGCGATGGCCTGGCGCAACAAAAGCCGCCTAAAAAACAGCCCACTGAACCAGAACCCGTTGAAGAAGACGAGCCGTCGTACTGGTTCCAGAGCGAATTTCCCCCGGTTGAAATCAAAGCCATACCCGGTGCCCAAGTGGCCCCGACAGCCAAAGTGCCGGACGGACCGGGCGAATATAACCTGGTCTATCGGGGTGAGCCTTTCCGGCGCGGCAATATCCGGCCCTACCGCGTGCAGTTTGCCACCGAAGCCGTGACGACGCAATTGGATAACAGCCTGTTCATCAACCGCTACCAGAGTTTCCGCGCCGGAGGGGGCCAGTTTACGCAACCGGATTTGAGCGGCTTGTTCACCGTCTCCATTGCCGACTTGTTTGAAGACCACCGTTTCATTGGCGGATTCCGGTTGCCCACTTCGTTTAACGGCTCGGAGTACTTTCTCACTTACCAGGATTTTCGCCGCCGACTAGACCGCGAGTTCATGTATTACTACTCCGCTAATCGCACGGCTTATGATGTTCGGCCGCTGACCAACAACCCGCTGAACGCGCGGGTAAAAACCAACCTGGCACAAGTTACGCTGTCGTGGCCTTTTGATGTTATGCGCAGCGTTCGGGGTTACGCGACCTACCGCAACGACAAGATCAATTTTCTCTCGTCTGACGAGTTCAGCCTGAACGTGCCCAACGAAAAAGACGACTGGGTTTCCGTCAAAGTGGAGTATGTCCAGGACAACACCATTTCGCTGGGCACCAACTTGCCTTTGGGATTGCGCTGGAAAGTGTGGACAGAAATGCACAAAGGCTTTGAAGTCAATGTGACCGATCAGATAGACGTGAGTTTCGACGACGGATTTTTGGGCGTCGTCGGACTTGACGCCCGCCACTATCTGCGCGTGCACCGAAACATCATTTGGGCCAACCGGGTTGCCGGAGCTTCCTCCTTTGGAGCCAGCAAATTGATCTACTACCTGGGCGGGGTGGATTCCTGGATCGGTGCCCGTTTTAATACGGAAACGGTGGTTGACCCCAACGTCAACTACGCGTTCCAGACATTGGCTACAAATATGCGGGGCTTTGACCAGAACGCCCGCAACGGGAGCAGCTATGCCGTACTCAACTCAGAGTTGCGCGTGCCCTTGTTCAGCTACCTGCTCAACAAGCCCATTCGCTCCGAGCTCATCCGCAATTTCCAGATGGTCGGTTTCTTTGACGCCGGTTCGGCCTGGCAGGGCGCGTTGCCCTTTGATGACGAAGACCGGTTCAACACGGTGGTCAACGTAAACGGGCCCATTACCACTACGGTGAACTATTTCCAGAACCCGGTTGTCTTTGGCTATGGATTTGGCGCTCGCACGTTGATTTTTGGGTACTTCCTTCGCTTTGATATGGCGTGGGGGCTGGACACCGGCGAAGTCCTTGATCCGACCTATTACTTTAGTCTCAGCCTCGATTTTTAAGGGTGCCTTTAAAAAGACCAGATACTTCGTTACGCCCAATTTTTAACATCCTCATTTACAGGAGTAAACTCTGGTGTTAAAAATTGGTTAAGCCTCGTCTCTGGTATTTTTATAAGCACCCGATAGAGCAGTTCAAAACGTCCTTTGCGCTTCCGACCTCACCTCTACCTGCTGGGCGCCAACCTCCTTTACGGGGTCAACTACCACATTGCCAAAATTGCGCTCAACGGCTGGATACCACCGCTGGGCTTCATCGTGCTTCGGGTTATTGTGGCCCTGATTTTGTTCGCGTTGTTCCAGCGCATGTTCATTCGCGAAAAAGTAGAGCGAAAGGACATGCCCCTCCTGGCGCTCTGCGGTCTTTTTGGGGTGGCCATCAACCAGCTTTGCTTTTTTCAGGGGCTCTACATGACCTCCGAAATCCACGCTTCGCTGATTATGATCGCCACGCCGTTGCTGGTGCTGCTGGTGGGCTGGATCAGCGGTCGCGAAGGCATAACGGTTCGAAAGGGCGCCGGAATTCTGCTCGGGGCCGCAGGGCTCGCCTGGCTGGTGGGCCAGAGTGCCGGCCCTTCTTCGCGCACAGCCAGCCTCACCGGCGACCTGCTCATCCTGGTCAACGCCACGTCTTACGGCATTTACCTGGCCTTGGTCAAACCGCTTATGCAGCGCTACCACCCGGTTACGGTGGTGACCTGGGTTTTCTTTTTTGGCCTGTTTGCGGTGGTGCCCGTTGGTGCCGGACAATTGCCCCAGATTGAATGGGCGGCTTTGCCGTCAGAAGTCTGGTGGTCCATCCTCTTTGTGCTGGTGGGCAGCACTTTTTTGGCCTACCTGTTCAACATGCTGGCCCTCAAAGAGGTCAACGCGTCGGTGGTGAGCATCTACATTTACACCCAGCCATTAATCGCCACGCTGATTGCGGTGCTGAGCGGCAACGACGTGCTGCATTGGTCTATGTTGGGCAGCGGCGTAATGATCGGAGCGGGGGTCTGGCTGGTTAGCCAACCGGGTCGCCTTTGGCAGGGGAGCCCTTCGCCCGCCACTGTGCCTGCGCAAAAATCTTAATTTCACGCCCATGTTGCGATCAATGACCGGATACGGGCGCGAAGTGCTCGAGTGGGGTGTTCACACAGTGACCGTCGAAGTCCGGTCGTTGAACAACAAATTTCTGGACCTGACGGTGCGCCTGCCTCAGGAGTTTCGCTACCAGGAAATGGCACTGCGCAAGCAATTGCAAACGCGTGTCATGCGCGGAAAAGTAGACCTGACCATTTCGTTGGAATCGCTTGGCGGGGACGAGCGGCAGGAGTTGAATGCCGATGCTATCCGGTATTACCACCGCGAATTGCAGGCGCTGGGCCGCGAATTGGACCTGCACACCCACGATCTGATGTCGGTCATCATGCGCTTGCCAAACGTCACGGTGCCGGGGCAGCCTTTGGATGCTGAGGAACTTTGGGGCAAAACTGCGGAGGCGATTGAAACGGCGTTGACGCGCTTTGAGGCCTTCCGGGCCCAGGAAGGGGCCAATCTGGTCGCAGACATGAATGCCCGGCTGGAAGCTATCGAAGCGCTCACGGCTTCCATCACCGCCTCCAGCGGCGATAGGCTGCTGCGCGTGCGGCAAAAACTGGAACAGCAGTTGTTGGAAACGCTGGGCCCCGGCAAAGTGGACCAAAACCGTTTCGAACAGGAATTAATATACTATCTGGAGAAATTGGATCTCAACGAAGAGTTGGTCCGCCTGTCCAGCCATTTGAGCTATTTCCGCGAAACGCTGTTGCACGACGAGCAGGAGGCCGGCAAAAAGTTGGGTTTCATTAGCCAGGAAATGGGTCGCGAAATCAACACCCTTGGGTCCAAAGCCAACGAAGCGTTCATTCAGCAGCAGGTAGTGCGAATGAAAGATGAATTGGAGAAAATTAAAGAGCAGGCGCTGAACGTGCTTTAATCATGGCCGAACTGTTTTCACCTGGAGCAAGCCCGGATCCCGAATCCGGCTCTTCCGGCCCGCCCGGCCCGCTTGGCTTGTCCGGCGCAAACGGCAAACTCGTTATTGTCACGGCGCCTTCGGGCGCGGGCAAAACCACCCTTGTGCGCCGGTTGCTTCAGCACTTCCCGGAGCTGGCGTTTTCTGTATCGGCCACTACCCGCAATCGCCGCGAGTACGAAATTGACGGCAAGGATTACTACTTCCTTGAGCCGGAGAATTTTCTTCAGCGCAAGGTAGAAGGGCAGTTCATTGAGTGCGAAGAAGTCTACCCCGGCACCTGGTACGGCACTTTGCGCAGCGAAGTCGAGCGCCTTTGGCGCGCCGACAGGCAAGTCATCTTTGACGTAGACGTTCGCGGGGCGCACAGTTTGCAGGCCGCTTATCCGGAACACGCGTTTAGCATTTTTATAGCCCCGCCGTCTATGGAGGCCTTGGAGAATCGCCTCCGCAATCGGCGAACGGAGAGCGAAGAAAGCCTGCTAACCCGCATTACCAGAGCCCGCGAGGAGATCCGCTTCCGCGACTCCTTTGACTATTCCCTGGTCAACGACGACCTGGAACGGACCTGCCTGGAGGCCATTTTGGTCGTCGGTCGCTTTTTGCACAGCACAGGGGTGTAAAACCCCTACGCAACAGCCTGCCGCCCCGCGGTGCTTTTACTTATTTTTCCAGCATGGAATCGCTCGTGACGCAAGGGATCAAAATCACCGTAATCAATTTTTACCAGGAGCACATCTCCGATCCGCTGGCCGGAGAGTATGTCTTTGCCTACCGCGTGCGCATTGAAAACGGCTCCGAAGAGTCCATTAAACTGCTGACCCGCCACTGGACCATCCTGGAGTCAACGGGAGTTAAGCGCATCGTAGAAGGGGAGGGCGTCCGCGGCATTCAACCCTGGATACCCGTTGGGCATACCCATGAGTACGCTTCCTGGTGCCGTTTGCAAACCGAAATGGGCCGAATGGGCGGTTACTACGTCATGCACCGAGAGAGCGATGGCATCCGATTTCGGGTTCATGTGCCCAACTTTCAGATGCTCGCCCCGATGAAGCTCAACTGAGGGCATTTTTTGAAACCCGGTGCAGCAGATTCAGTCGCAGCCTTGTGTTGCTGTATCTTTATGCGCCGATGGAAGGGCTCCAGTGACCTTCCGCCGCATCTGGAACTATGCAAACCCTACCTCTCTTAACCGACCCCGTATTTTCACCCAAAGCGCAGTACGGCCCTGTTGACCGTTTCATGCTCGACCTGATCCGCGACGAGCGCGACTTGCCCTTTGTGTACCTGACCCTGAAGATTACCTTTTTTATGATGTTGATCGGGGTGGCCATGTACATCCCTGGCCTGCCGATTTGGCTTTTTGCAATCATGGCAGTTGGCTACACCCTGATGAACAACTTTGTCTTCAAGGGTCCTTTCGGCCTGATGCTGCACTGCACCAGCCATCGTAAATTCTTTAAAAAAGAATACGAATTTTTTAACCATTACTTGCCGTGGATCGTCAGCCCGTTTTTCGGTCAGACACCGGAGACCTACGCTTCGCACCACGTGGGCATGCACCACGCCGAAAACAACCTGCCCGAAGACGAAAGCAGCACTATGAAGTACCAACGGGACAGTTTCCGCGATTGGTTGCGCTATTTCGGCGACTTTTTGCTGCTCGGGCTGTACCGCACTGTAGGCTATTTCAGACGCCACAACCGCCCAACCCTGATCACGAAAATGGTGCGCGGTGAAGCTCTCTTTTACCTGCTCTGTATCGCGCTGTGTTTTGTCAATTGGCAGGCCACGCTGTTTGTGTTCATTTTGCCCTTTTTCATCAGCCGCTTCATTATGATGCTCGGCAACTGGACCCAACACGCCTTTATTGACCACACCGATCCGGGCAACCACTACAAGAACTCCATCACTTGCATCAACCACAAGTACAACCACAAGTGCTGGAACGACGGCTACCACATCAGCCACCACATTCGCCCGACGATGCACTGGACGGAACACCCCAAACACCTGCGGGAGAACACCGCAGAATATGTTCGCAACAAAGCCTTAATTTTTGACAAGCTCGACTTCCTGGCAATTTTCGTGCTGCTCATGAACAAGCGCTACGACAAGCTCGCCGATCAGCTTGTCAATCTTGGCGCCTGGGATACAAAAGAGGAAATGATTGCGACGATGAAGGAGCGGACCCGGCGCTTTTCGCCGGAGGAAGTGACGGCATTTGCCTGATTTCTGCTGATTCGTCTTTTTTGGCCGTCGGTTGTGTTTTGGGCAGGCGAAAGCAGAACGTAGTGCCCTTGCCCAGTTCAGATACCAAGCCAATTTCGCCGCCATGCCGCTCGATGATTTTGCGGCAACTGGCCAACCCGACACCGGTGCCAGCAAATTCCTGGACGCTGTGAAGCCGCTTAAACGGCTCAAAAATCTGGTCTTTTTTGTCGGCGGGGATTCCGATGCCATTATCCTGGATGAAAAAAGCCCAGGAGTCCGGACTTTCTTCGGCCCATAGGCTCACTTGCGGCTGTTGGCTTCGGTTGAACTTGATGGCGTTGCCGATGATGTTGTAAAACACCATGCCCAGCATGACCGGTTCGCAGCACAAGTCCTGAGGCAGGCTTCTAAAATTAACGTCCGCACCGCGTTCGGCAATCAAGGTGGAAAGGTCGGCAAGACGATCGCGGACCAGCGCTTCGCAGTCCGCATGTTGGAGCCTGAAATCCTGTTGGTCCAGGCGGCTGTAGCTCAGCAAGGCCTTGATCAAACCCGTTAGTCTACCGACGCCGTTTAAGGCAAAATCGATGTATTCGTGGCCAGCCTCGTCCAAGCGCTCCCCTTGGGTCCGGCGAATCATCTGCAAAAAGCTCGTAATCATGCGGAGTGGCTCCTGCAGGTCGTGCGAAGCCGCGTAGGCAAACGATTCCAGATCGGCGTTTGATCGCCGGAGTTCTTTCACCGCCTGTTGCAACTCGTTCGTCCGCCCTTCGACCTGACGTTGCAGCACCGCGTTGTGGTCCTTGATAATGGCCTCGGCCTCCTTGATTTTGGTGATGTCGGTGCCATATCCCACCACAAATTGCACCTGGCCGTTGACGTAAACAGGCGAAAGGCGCCGCAGAATGACCTGCAACTTTCCGTCTACCTGGCTGCGGTCCTCCCATTGCATGCTGTGCCCGCTGTTGAGCACGCGTTGGAAAAGGGAATGGCGCTTGCGCGCCGCGTCCGTGGGGAGTCCTTTTTTCTGCGCGTAGTCAAAGTCCGTTCGGCCGATCAGCCAGCGGCGCATATCCGGATTATTGACGGCTACCGGGTTGAGGAACAGGTACTTGTGATCTTTGTCAAACACAGCAACATCTGCCGGAAGCCCGTTGAGAATGTCTTCGTAGAAGGCGCGTTGGCGGCTGAGTTCTTCAAGGGTCAACTCCAACTCCAGCTTGCGCCCGCGCAAAGATTCCAGCAACCCGTGAATGCGGGCTTCGTCTTTTTTGCGAACACTCAAGTCGTTCCACATACCAAACATGAGGTCGTCGTGGATGGCGGCCATGGTAATTTCCACCGGAAAATTGCGCCCGTTGAAGTCGCGATGAGTCCATTCAAAACGATGGCTGCCTTTTTGCCGAATCAGCTCATCCAGCCCTTCGCGCGCCTCGCTTGACGGTTGACCATTGGCTTGCATATCCGGCGAAAAGTCAGACGGCATTCGCCCAATGAGTTGCGATTTTCGCTCAGCACCCATGATCCGCAAACCGGCCTCGTTGCAGTCCACAATACCCCCATTCGCATAGAGAATCAGGGGGAAGGGCGCCTTCTCAAAGAGCGTGTGGTACTGGCGTTCCGACCGAGCCAGGGCCAGGCTATTGCGCCGCATTTCGTCGATGTATAGGTTCAAAAAGAATACTTCCAGCGCCAGCGCCAGAAAAATGCCAATCGTGTTGAGCAGCTCGCTGTTGACTACTGGGTATATGGGGATGATAAACTTTTGCGCAAAAAAAGACAACACCAACGCAAACATATAGATAACCACGTATCCGGCCCGGTAATTCGGTTGCCTGAACAAGAACATAGTCAGGGTCACGAAAGGCAAAGCCAAAATGCCGATTAGGGTAAACGTTCCAGTCAGGGCTACATTGAGCACCATATACACCGGAAACATGACGGCAAAGATGTGTTTAATGGTCCCGTAATGACGACGCTTGATCAGCAGCAATTCGCCCAACTGAATGCATACTCCCAGCGAGCAAAGCCAGGTCACAGCGTAGTCTCCTAATATCGCAAAAGTGATCCCGCTAGCCGCGGAGAACGCAACGGCTGACAACAAAAAGACATGAATAAGCTTTAGCCGCGATCGCTCATCGGCATTGAGTCCCGGGTACCCGTTACCGAGGTTGCTGAAATGAGATTGAAGGCGGGCCAGGATAGTGCTCGGCATAAAAGGCGGAAGCGGGTGGTACTTTACCCGATAACATATTAAGTCATACGGAAAAGTGCGCGGCAGGTTACAAGATGCGAGGTTGATAACAAGATCAATAAACTTATTTGGCTGATTTCCAAGTTATTACAAATTAATTTAATTTGCTCTTTTAAAAGATGCCTTCCGAAATCCCTATAAATGGTGATGCCGGGTTTGCAGGAATTCACGCAGACTCAGCACTACGGCGTTTCAGCCTTCCACCGCGATAGCTCCAGCAATTGTCGGGCATCTTGCATCGCAAAAAGTTCATCCAGCGTGGTATCCGGGTAGCGCTCCAGATAGGCCCGCACAACCTGCCAGCCGAGCCAGACACCCACCCTCGATGGCGATTCCAGGCTCATTCCCTTGGTATGGGGCCCTTCGCCTACAATCCGGGCGATGTCTTGCGTTTTAGTGCTGAACAGGAGCTCCTCGCCCACGATCAAAGCCCAGGCTTGGGCCTGATTAACCTGCACCCATTCCTGCTGGAGTGCGGTAAAGCCCATTTTGAGCGAATCCGGCACAGCGGGCATGACGCGGTCCAGGTAGGCCAGGAGTTTGCCCTCGTAAATCATGTGCTGCAGCACCGAATTTTCTGGAAATTCGGGCATCCAGCGCGTGCGCGCAATGGCATCCATGACCCGAACAGGGATGTATTCCGGCTCCAGCTGGTGGTAGAGAAACCGGGGAAGGTTCTCAGACGGGAAACTCCGATAGCCGCTAAAATCCCGCCCCAGGAACATCGTCAGGGCCACAGCAGCAAAGTCCGGGGTCAGGTCTACCGGTTGTCCAAAGATGCCCGAATACAGGTAAACCGGGGGAAGGGTGTCCAGCGGAAAGTAATAGCGGTGGTAGCGGTAGGCCAGGTCCAGTTGCGCAATGGGCTGATCCAGGGAACCCAGTCGATCGCGAAGGGTGTCGTTGAGCGCCCGCATGGCCGATGGGGCCACAAAGGTTCGGTAAATGGCCGGAATGGGATTGCCGTCTTCGGGAAGGCTATCCGGGGGAATTTGCAGCAGCCAATCGCGGTAAAAGACCGTGAAGGTCGGGTGTTTGGCGTAAAACGTATGCCAACCAGCCTCAAATGAAGCTGCATCAGGAGCCCGCATTATATCATCGGCGCGTACCACAGTCAGGCTTGACGGAATAGCGCTGATATCGGGAGCCGGAAGATCGGGACCGGTATTCTTTTGGCGGCAACCGCCAACCAGCAGAAGAAGGACAGCCAGCACTGGCAGAATCATGCCCGGAGCGCTCCCCGGTATGGCTTCAACAGCCAAACGGGTGGAGGTTGCCCGGCAGCCGGGACGTGGGTTCCACATTTTCCTTTAGTTTTACTGGTGTGTTCGGACCTTGAAAACACCGGGTAGGTGCAACGCACGTACCGCACAAAAAGTGTTCCATCGTCCAGGCCCGCGGCCGAATTCGGCCCCAGGCTTTTCCGTGCGCAATTAACGCGGAGGGTATTTGGGCAAGAATGACTAAAGATAAGATGATCTCAAATGGCCACCAGGCCCGCACAGCGAACCGAACACCCTTCCCCCGTAACATTACAAATCTTATGGCGATGTTTATTTCCTCGCAATCCCTAACGCGACTTTTTGGGCTGCTCCTGGCGTTGCTGCCATTTGCTGCAGCCTTTTCGCCGTCAGCTCAAGCGCAGGTTCCTGTTCGAATTGGCCTCTCCGCTACGCCGCTGGTATCCTGGCATCGGCCTGACAACGCAGCCATCAGCAACGCCGGCGCCAAGATGGGCTTTCAATATGGCTTGTTGGTGGATGTCTTCTTGAATGAAAGCGGTCGCTATGCCTTGGCCACCGGTGCTCTGGTTACCATGGCCGGGGGTAATCTGGACGACAACCACTTATCTTACACCATCCAGGACATCAATCGGCTCCAATATGTCGAAGTTCCGGTTTCGTTCCGCCTCACGGCTACCGAACTGAACTACTACAAATTCTACGGGCTGATTGGCATGGTGCCCGGTTTCAACATTCGCGCCCGCGGTGACCGCTCCTACGACCCCCTGCAGATTCTGATTCCCGACGAAGTAAACCGGAAAATCGGCGATGTCAACCTGTTTAACATCGGTTTGGAAGTGGGCGGCGGTGTGCAGTACGATTTAGCCGAGCACCTCACGCTGAGTGCCGGGTTGGTTTACCGGAACGGTTTTGTGAATGTTTACAACGATGGCGATGACGACAAAACCACCCTCAATCACGTGGCGCTGAACATTGCGGTGTTTTTCTAAGGCACCTTTAAAAACGCTGCCTGCAAATCCAACTCCGGGAGCCGCACCCAATACCGACCTGGGCTAAGTTTCTGAACATCGAGTTCCAGAGTGAATAGCGCCGTTGGGCTTAAGCGGCCTTCATAAACCAGCGCGGTTGCTGCATTGTAAACCTGAACCTGTGTGGACTCCGTCCCGCATTCCAGTACAGTTAAAAACAGCTGGTCATTGGCCGGATTAGGGTAAACCCTGAATCTGGGAAAAACGGACGCTGTTACCGGTTCACGGATTACCCAAATCGGGCTGCTCCAACCGAAAGCTTGGCCGTCTTGCTGCAGTCGGCTGCTTTGCTGAACCTTGACGTAGTACAGCGAACTGTCCTTTGGCATATCAAGGATCAGGGAATCCGAAAAGACATATTGTCCGGGTGAGTACTTTGCCAGCGTATCAAAAACAGGATGCCCATTGCGCATTTTGCCCTGTGTAAAGTCCCAACGCAGTATCCAAACCGCTTCAAGCGGTTCGGTCCCGGCAGCTAAAACGCGCAGGCATAAAGGTTCATTTGCCGGGGCATGGAGAACATCACCCATTCCAGCGCTGTTGATTGATAGGTCCATGAGGATGCGATCGCCAGTGGTGCCGTAGGTATGCCGATTCACCATATTGCGGAACAACTGTTTTCGTTCCAGGCTGTCGGAGTAAACAGCAAACAGTCCTTCTCTCGGGCTTCCGCCGCGACCAGAATGATCGTCCGAGCTGGCGATTACCCCTATCCGGTTTCCCAACGCCCAGGCATCTTGCGCATAATGAGGTCCATCCACTGAACTAAATTGGTCTCCCCGTTTCTCATAAGCAAGTGGGTCATTGGGATCAAAGCGTTCGCTCTGCCCATGATTGCTGTATATTTCCATCACCCTTCTCCAGGTTGAAGGACCAGCATCGGGCCCAAAGTGAACCGTCGCTTCGTGTCCTTCCAGAGCGGTGTTGAAGTTCTTGCCGGTATGGTGAGGGATGCTCAAGACAGCCAGACCATTTTCAACCGCATCGAAGGGGTTTGCCGGAACTTCTGTTGAAAGAGCCTCCCAAATCTCCACCATGTTTTCAGCCTCCACATATACCGGGATGTCTCCAATCCGCGCTTCATCAAAGGCGAAAATCTGATTGTGATGCCCGCCTCCCTCTCCTGAAAAACTCGTTTCATATCCCAAAAACGGCACGAAGAAACCGGGCTGGTGTTCTCGGAGAGCCTCCTCAACATTGGCTTCCCATTCTTCGCAGGAAATGCCTGCACTTCGAGCGCCACCGCGATGGTGCTCTGTTGCACAAAAGAAATCTAGGCAGTTGGTGAGTCGAGCTTTGCTAAAACTGACCTGTCCGTAAGCGTCGTGGCTGTTCTGGCTGTGTGCGTGAAATTCGCCCCAATAAATGGAGGGGGTCGGGCTGCTTTGCACCTTCACGGGATTGGAGCGGAACTCCAGTTCCCAGGCATCGGAAGGGTCAGAAAATTCCGCCGTAAAAATCAAATAATGGATTCCGGGACTTCGAAAACGCACCGTTGTTTCCAACCTGCCCGAATCCGCGAGGTTCATGCTCAGTTCCTCCGGCCAATCGGCAAGTGGATCTGTGCACTGAACCCTGAAGAGGACGGATGCTGGAATCGAGCGATTAAACCAACCATCGTAGAGGACCACTTGCAACCGTTCGGGTTGCCCCAACTGGCTAACCGAGGGCAGAAAGGCAACAGGAGTTTGGGCTGGGGCGGGGTGGACCAGCAAAGATACTGGGGGAGAAGGAGCAAGCACTTGAGGCTGCCCGACTCGTTGCCAGGCCAGCAAAAAAGGGTCGCTGCCAGCTGAATTTAAGACTTGAACTGCTGCTTCCGGGCTGCTCCCGCCAAAGGAAAGATGCAAGGAGTCCCCAATACCCAAGCCTGGGCTATCAACACGGATTTCAGCAATAATCAGTTTCTTGTCGAAGGGCCAGAAGGGCAGCCGCAGGTCTAAATTGGATTCCAGCCGCAGCAGCGTTGCCGAGCCAGGTGTTGTGGGACTGGATAGGGATACGTACCCTTCCTCTGACGCTGACTCCTTTTGGAGCGCTGCAAAAGCCCTGGGAAGGGCCACCCAAATGAACGAACCACTTTCCAATGCAGCCGAATCAACCCTCAACCACAAGTCCCAATGGCCAGATCCGTTGACCATAGCGGTATCAGGGGTAAGGAATGCGGAAAAAAGGCCTCCGGTAGGGAAAGTCAGAGGTTCCGTATGGCAGCCGTCCAATGGATGTCCGGCTTGCAGCCGCTTTGAATTAAAGGCGAACAAGACAAACACCGCAAATACCAACAGCAGACGCGGCCTTTTGGATGGCTGGGAGCACAAGGCAGGCGGTTGGCAACAAAAGCGGAAAGTTTTGGGTGCAAAAGGCGTCTTTGCCGCTCCGTTGGAATTCATGGAACCAATATAACTTGTTGCCCGCAGAACGTTGGAAATCTGACGAGTTACTTATTATACGGATAATCCTGTAGGGTGATTGTGTCGGGTATTGCCCTTGAAGACCTACCTTCGCCGGGTCGAAATTGCACCCGATTTGCATAGCATTTGCAATTTGAATCCTTGCCTGTCATGAAAATCGCGCTGGCACAACTCAATTTCCACATCGGAAACTTTGAGGGCAATTATGCCAAAATGGCCAATGCCGTAGCAGAGGCAAAGGGCATGGGTGCCGAGTTGATTCTGTTCCCGGAGTTGGCGGTTTGCGGCTATCCGCCCCGCGACTTTCTGGAATTTCACGATTTTATCCGGCGGTGCGATGCCGTGGTGACCCAACTTGCGGAGCTTGCGCGCGGTATTGCCATTGTGGTCGGCAGCCCGTCGGTTAACCCCAAAATCGAAGGCAAAGACCTCTATAATTCCGCCTTTTTCCTGGCCGACGGGGTCATCCTGGAGGTGGTGCACAAGGCGCTGTTGCCCACCTACGACGTCTTTGATGAGTACCGCTACTTTGAACCCAACCGCGATTTTCACCTGGTGCACTGGCGCGGCCATCGGCTGGCGCTGACCATTTGCGAGGACCTCTGGAACGTCGGCAACCAGAATCCGCTCTATCCTAGCTGCCCCATGGACGAGCTCATGGGCCAGGAGCCTACGCTCATCCTCAACATTTCCGCTTCGCCCTTCCACTATGCGCAAGCGGGCGAAAGGCTCTCGGTGCTCCGCCACAACTGCGAGCGTTATGGGCTGCCGCTGGTCTACGTCAACCACGTCGGTGCACAAACCGAATTGCTTTTCGACGGCGGCAGCGTGGTGCTCAGCGCCGATGGCCAGGTGTACGAAGAACTGCCCTATTTTGAAGAATGCCTGCGCGTGGTGGATCTTGCGGATGTTCAGGCTGGAGTTGCGCGGCGCGGCGAGCAACCCCGCGAGAAATACGACCTCATTCGGCGGGCGCTGGTCATGGGCATCCGCGACTATTTTGGCAAACTCGGCTTTCGCGATGCCATCCTTGGCCTCTCCGGCGGCGTAGATTCAGCGCTCACCTTGGTGTTGGCGGCCGAGGCATTGGGCCCCGGGCATGTGCGCGCCATTTTGATGCCGTCGCCTTACAGCAGCGATCACAGTGTTTCTGACAGCCTGGCGCTGTGCGCCAATCTGGGCGTTTCGCACGATATCCTGCCCATTTCTACCTTGTACGAAACCTTTTTGGCTGAACTTCAGCCGCTCTTTGCCGGCAAGCCCTTCGACCTGACGGAAGAAAACCTGCAAGCCCGGCTCCGGGCAGTGTGCCTGATGGCCCTGAGCAACAAACATGGCTACATTTTGCTGAACACCAGCAATAAAAGCGAGGCGGCCGTGGGCTACGGTACCCTGTACGGGGACATGTGCGGCGGTCTTTCGGTGATAGGCGATGTTTACAAAACGGAAGTATACGAACTTTGTGCGGCCATCAATGCCGGGCGCGAAGTGATTCCTGCGAACATTCTGACCAAGCCGCCGTCTGCTGAACTTCGGCACAACCAAAAAGATTCCGATTCCCTGCCGGAGTACGATCAATTGGATGCCGTGTTGCTGCAATACATTGAATTTCGCAAAGGCCCGCGCGAAATCATCGCCATGGGTTTTAACGAGGAACTTGTTCGCCGCACGTTGCGTTTGGTGAACATCACCGAATACAAGCGGCATCAGACCCCTCCAATTCTGCGAGTATCTCCGAAAGCTTTCGGCATGGGTCGCCGCATGCCCATTGTCGGATGGTATTTACATTAAAAAAATGCTATGTTTAGTAACATAACTAAAATTATGTTCTGTGCCGGCCTTTTGCTGGGTGCTACGCAGATTTTTGGCCAGGCCGCGCTGGACATCACCCTGCTGGATAGCGAAAGTGCTGTTCCGACGCCTTTTCAAGCTGTTCGGCTGGTCAATGCGGACATTGGGTTCGAAGGGGTTCGCACCACGAACGACCAAGGCAAGGTTCGCTTTGAAGGACTGAGCACAGCCGGCCGTTACCGGGTAGAATTGGCTTCCGGCATTATGAACCTGGTGGAAGGCCAGCAGGAGATCGTGCTGGTTTCGGGCCGTACTTCAAGCCTGACGTTGGCTGTGAGCGAGCGCAACCAGTTGCTCCAGGCAGTGTCTGTTTCCGCTTACGAGCGCCAGGACATTAACACGGTTAACGCTCAGGTGGCCAGCGAACTAACTGCGCGTGAGCTTAGTTTGCTCCCGATAGAAGGCCGCGACATCACGCGCAGTTTGTACCGCCTTCCCAACATCACGCAGGCAACCGGCTTTTATCCGGAAGCGCCCAACGTGGCCATCAATGGCGCCAATTCGCTGTACACCAGTTACCAGATTGATGGTCTGGACAACAACGAAAACTTTCTCGGCGGACAGCGCTTCGCTATGCCCGTGGGTTTTACCCGCAACATCACTGCACTCACCAACAATTTCAGTGCGGAACACGGACTGACCAACAACGGCATCATCAACATCACGTCGCAAAGCGGCACCAATACCTGGACTGGCGAAGTCTTTTACCTGACGCGCCCCGGCGAGTTGACCGATGCCGCTTCGCCCTATGCCCAGCGCGATTTAAGCGGCAACCAGGTTCGCGATGGCTTCATGCGGCAACAGGGCGGTTTCAGTGTCGGTGGTCCGCTGCGCCGCGACAAGACTTTTTTGTTTTTGAACCTGGAGCATACCTCTGATTTCAAAGACAACTTGCTCAATGTTCCGCAACTGGGCATCAACGAGACCGTGGCGGGCAACAACAGCTTTACTTACCTCAGCGCGCGCCTGGATCAGCACTGGAACAATAGCTGGCATTCCAGTTTGCGCGTCAACGGGGGCTCGGTAAGCATCGAGCGGCAGGGCGGTGGACTGGAAGGGGGGGTGATTTTCCCCAGCGCGGGAAATACGCAAACCCGGCGTTCGCTGAACACTGCTTTGAAGAACACTTATACCGGCGAGCGGCTCACCTACGAAGCCAATTACCAGTTTGGTGCCTTTGATTGGAACTATGCTTCGCCCGAAGACGAGGGGTTGCCCCAAGTGACGGTGTTCGACCCGATTGGCCAGACCGTAGCAGTGCTCGGTCACCCCGGATACGTGTTCGACGAGAGCGAGAAAATCCACATTTTGCAACAAAAGGCCACCTGGACCATGAGCCGGCACACGGTCAAGGCAGGAGGGGAGGTTCGGCATTCCACCTTTGCGCTGTTTGGCGGCGGTAACCCCAACGGCAATTACACGGTACAACTCAGCGACGCACAATTGGATGGCTTGTCCGGGTTGGGTACCGGATTGCTGCCGGCTGATCTTCCTTCAGACGTTAGTGTGTTGAATTATTCGGTGGAATTGCGTCCCGCTTCATTCGGCGACAATCAGATCATCGGGAGCGTGTACCTCGAAGATGAGTTTCGCGCTACGAGCAAACTCAGCCTCAGCTTAGGGCTTCGCTACGACGTGGACAACCTGAGCAAGGGTGGCGGCAATGACCTGGATTTGAACAACATCGCGCCCCGCTTTAGCGCCAATTACCAGCTCAACGAGCGCTCCGCCCTTCGCCTGGGATACGGCATTTACTACAATAAGATAATTTATGCTATTGTCAGTGATGCCCTCCAATTTAATTCTACCTCCGCGGGCTATCAGGCTCAGTTGCAGGCATTAATTGACCAGGGTATTCTGGCTGCTGATACCGACCTGAGTGCTGTAACCAGCCAAGGCAATCTTTCGGCCAACGTTCCGGGCGTGCCTTACCTGGGCGGTCCGCTCCCGGACGCGTTGCAAGCGCAGCGCGATCAGGTGTTTCAAAACGAATTGCGCATTCTCAATCCTGACGGTTACGACAATCCCTACTCGCACCAGTTCATGCTCGGTTACCAGCACAAGGTCAATCCGCAATCGCTGTTCTATGTAGACCTGATGCACAACCGTTCCTATGATTTGTTCCGCCTGCGCGACCTGAACGCACCGTCGGCGTATCCCATTGATCCGGACAATGTGGTCGTTCGCCCTCAATCGGAAGCGGACGCGACGCGACCTGTGCCGATTTTCAGCGACGCTTCCGGCGTTTACAGCATCGTCAACGGCGATACGCTGCGGGGCATTTCGCGCAACGTCATGGTTACCGAAACAGACGGCCGCAGCAATTATTACGCTGCCAACTTTACCTGGCAGAAAGCGCGGGGCAGCGACAACTGGGCCCTTCGCCTGATGTACACCCTCTCTTTCCTGGAGAACAACACGGAAGACATCAATTTCCGCGCCATGGACGCCAACGATTTTGAGGCCGAGTGGGGGCCATCCATCAACGACCGCACGCATTTGATCAACGCTATTGCCAGTTATTTTCCGGTGGAAAGGCTCACGTTTACCATGGCCGCATTGTTGCAAAGTGGCCAGCCAATTAACCGTGTTCCAGATGCAACGCTCTACGGCACTACTGACCTCAATGGCGACGGCCGCTCGTTTGGCGACGCCTACGTGGGCAACAGCGACCGCGCTCCCGGCGAAGCTCGCAACAGCGACCGACTACCCTGGGCTAGCACGTTTGACGCCACTGTATTCTATGAAATTCCGCTGGGTAAAAGTGTTGAAGGAGATGTGGAGGTGACGCGCCTGGAATTGGGCGCTTCCGTGTTCAATTTGTTCAACGCGGAGAACCTGACCGGCTATTCCAACAACGCCACGCAGAGCAACCAGGTCCAGCCCGGGTCCGCTTCGTCGGGTGTGCTCATTCGCCGGAATGCTGCTCCGCCCAGGCAGTTTCAGTTTTCGCTGCGCTGGTTGTTCTGAAAGCATAGTTTAAGTTGTCCATGGCATTTAAAATGTTATACAGATATTTATATACGGCCCTGCCGGCATTTTTGTTGGCAATCTTGTGGCTCGCCACAGGATGCGGCACCAAGAGCACGGAGGGTGCAGCGGAGCTCCCCGCCGACGCGTCCTGGGAGCAGGTAAAAGCGGCTGCCCGCGACAAGACCGTGACCATGATGATGTGGCAGGGCGATCCCCTGATCAATCGCTATATGCAGGAATGGGTAAAGCCCCGGGTCCAGGAGCAATACGGCATCAAGTTGGCGCTGGTCAGTGGTCAGGGCTCGCAGGTGGTTAGCACCCTGATGGCCGAGCGCGATGCCGGGCGCAAAACCAGTGCGTTAGACCTGGTCTGGATCAACGGGGAGACCTTCTTCCAGTTGCGGCAAATCGAAGGGCTGCACGGTCCCTTCACCGATCGCTTGCCGAACAGCCGATTCGTGAATTGGGAAAGTCCCTTCATTGCTGTTGACTTTCAACAACCGGTAGATGGCTGGGAATGCCCCTGGGGCAACGTGCAAATGGCTCTGATTTACGATTCCGCGCAGGTACCCGAGCCCCCCCAAACCCTTGCGGATTGGGAGCGCTGGTGGGCGGCCAACCCCGGCAAATTCACGTTCGGCCATGATTTTACCGGCATGACGTTGCTTAAGAGTTGGTTGATCGCCCTGGCCGGCAGCGACACCGCACTCCATGGGCTCTTTGACGAAACGCTCTATTCTCGGCACAGTGCCGAACTCTGGGCCTTCATCAACCGCAACAAGCAGCATTTCTGGAACAAGGGCCAAAGTTTCCCTTCCTCGCTGGCGCAAATGCACCAACTTTTTGCCAATGGCGAATTGTTGTTTACCATGAGCAACAACGACGCGGAAGTAGACAACAAGATTGCCGAGGGCTTTTTTCCGAACAACAGCCGCGCCTATGTTCCGCAGACCGGCACCATCCAAAACAGCCATTACCTGGGCATACCAGCCGGGTCGGGAGCGCGTGAAGCTGCCATGGTGGTCATCAACTTTCTAATCTCACCCGAAGCGCAATGGGAGAAAATGAAACCGTCGGTCTGGGGGGACGGAACCATCCTGTCAATGGAAAAATTGGATGCCGAATGGTTAAGGCGTTTTGCGGAGTTGCCCGGACGAAAGCATGCCCCGGATAGGGCAGCTATCCAAGACCGAGCGCTTATGGAGCCAGCCCCGGAGTACATGATCCGGCTTTTTGCCGATTTTAGAACCCATGTTATCAACCAGTAGCCGGAGCGGGCATAGCAAGGACAGCGGGCTTGAGCCGGCCAGCGGTGGTCCGGTACGCCAACGGAGCAAAGCGCCATCCGGCAAGCCCCGCCTTCCCGTTTTGTTGTGGATCTACGGTATCCTCACGGTCCTGCCCCTGTTGGCTGGTTGGCTGTATTCGCTGGCCTACAGCACGGGACTGGCGGGCCATGCAGCGTTGCGCGCTGTGGGCCAGCCCGCCGTGGATTCCGGAGTGCTCGCCGGCAAACCGCTGCTAGACCTTGATGCCTGGCAGCGCTTGCTCAGCCCTGCCGCGCAAGGGGGTGAAGCTTGGCAGACGCTGACTTATACCTTCGGTTTGTCCGCGGTTTCCATAGGTTTTATTATATTCATCGCCCTGCCGCTTTCGTATGCGTTCGTATTTGGCCGCCGGAGCAGCAGTTTGCAGGGCTGGTTGTTTCTGCCACTGACCATGCCGCCCGTAGTTGCGGCGTTTGCGTTTCTGGCGCTGCTGAGTCCTTCGGGAGTGCTGAGCAGGGGGGCCTACGCCCTGGGTCTAAGCGCCGGAATTGACGACTTTCCCCGCCTGGTGAACGATGCCCTTTCCACCGGAATTATTGCAACGCAGGTTTTTTTGCTCACGCCTTTTTTTACGCTGGTTTTCATCAATCAGGCACGGCAGGAAAACATGCCAGCGTTGCGCCTCGCCGCTGATGCGCTGGGCAGCAAGCGGGCGCAGTTTGCCCGCCGCATTTACGCGCCCCTGCTTTTGCGCCGAAGCCTGCCGTTGTTGTTGCTCTACGCCGTTTACCTCTTTGGCACATACGAAATTCCGCTGCTGTTGGGCCGCAGTTCGCCGCGCGCGGTCACCGTATACATCACCGAACAATTGCAACGCTTTGACCTGAGCAATATTCCGCTGGGGCATGCCATGGCGGTGCTGTACACCGCGTCGGTAGCGGTGCTGCTCTTCTTTGTGCTCAGCCGAAGGGCCGGACAAATCCGTGAACCATGAGAAAGCTTATGTCCGGAGAACAGTTGTCGGCTGATGGCGTTCGGGTTGGTCTTCGGGCCGCGCTGCGGGTGGGTCTACGGGCCGCGCTGCGGGTTGGCCTGCGGGCCGCGCTGCGGGATGGTCTACGGGCCGCGCTGCGAGTTGGTCTTCGGGCCGCGCTGCGGGTTGGCCTGGTTTTGCCCATGGCGGTTTTGGTCTACCTTTCTGTGCAGCAGGCCTGGCGTTTTCCGCGCCTTTTTTCGGGCGAATGGACCCTGCAGCATTGGGCGGCCACTGTTCAGGGCCAAAACATGCTGCTGTCCAGCCTGGGCATTTCGCTGCTGTTGTCGGGCAGCGTGGCGCTCTTCGCAGCGATTTCCGGCTTCGTGGTTTCGGCTGCCGTGATGAGGCAAAAGCAGGCTCGCCGCTGGCTGTCGCTGGCCTATTTCCCCTACCTGATCGCGCCGGTAGTTTTTGCGGCCATGCTGCAGTTCTATTTTGTTCGAATGGGCTGGAGCGGAACACTGGGGGGCGTGGTGCTGGCGCAATACCTTTTTGTGTTCCCTTACGCCGTGCTCTTTTTCTCCGGCTTTTGGACCGACCAAATGCGGCGTTTGACGAGCCAGGCCCGCACCCTGGGCGCATCCAACCGCGAGGTTTGGCTCCGGTTGCTGTGGCCCTTGGGCCGTCCGGTCCTGGTGATGGGCCTGTTTCAGTGCTTTCTGCTTTCCTGGTTTGAGTACGGGCTAACGCGCTTGCTGGGTGTGGGCAAAGTGCAAACATTGACCATACAAACCGTGCTTTACGTGCAGGAGGCCAATCCTCACCTGGCTGCAGTGGCTTCGCTGCTCATGATTATTCCGGCGCTGCTGCTGCTGTTGCTCAACCGGCAGATGCTGCTGCGCGAGCCAATTAATTAATATTAGATAATTACAAATTTATTAGTGCTGAATAGAGCGTGCTCATTTCGAAGCACATAGCCCAGCTGGTTGGTAATAAGCATAGTATTTCCTATTTTAAAATCCGGTGTATTACAGTGGTGGTGTCCGTATCCCCAATAGGAAATGGCTGAATCTTCAATCAAATTGAATAACTCCACGGCAAAGGCTTCGTTCAATACATCCCCTTTGTATTGTTCCGGATAGTTTAAGAAAGTAGGAGCATGGTGGGTAAAAACAGCAGTCTTCTGAGCCCCGCCCATTGTCAATTCACTTTGTATAAAACTTAGGCATTCGTCATGCAACTGGTTGTACTGCTCCGTTGAAAAGCGATAGCCCTTGTAATTGATCAGATGAAAGTCGTTCATGCTTCTTTCAATCTGTCCTTGATTTGCCAAACTGATTTTGCTCCAAAGCGTGGAGAACACCAATTTGACTGTACCATGAAGAACAGCGGTATTGTTCACCAAAAAGACATTGCTACAGATATTCTCCTTTATAATGCCACATTTTTGGCTAAGGTCAGCATGATAGTATTCATGGTTGCCGGGCAGCCAATAAGTGGTTTCAAAGTGATCAGACAAGTAGCGGAAGAAATCTTTATGCTTGTCCATTGCAGAGAAGGGTACGATATCACCAGCTAAAACAAGAATATTGGCCTCCGGGCCAAGCGGATGTTGATTTAAGAATGTCTTGTTATCCGTGAACTCAAGATGCAAGTCGGATGCGTATTGTATTTTGAGTGACATTATAAGTTATATTCTATCCAGATTATTCGTCTCCTAATTTCGTACATTTTTTCCTGACCACGGCTGTTGCCTGTAACTTGCCATCGATACTCACCCTCTTTGTGATCCAAGCCCAGAACATACAAAAGCGGTACGGCAGCCAGCAGGTGCTCGACGGCATCCATTTTGCGCTGGAATCCGGCCGCAGTCTGGGCATTTTGGGCAGTTCCGGATGCGGCAAGACCACGTTGCTGCAGATTTTGGCTGGCCTGTTGCCTGCTGACGAAGGCCAACTATTGCTCGACGGACAACCGGCCTTCGACCTGAAGGCCTCCGAGCGGGGCACGGTGTACCTGAGCCAGGAGCCGCTGCTTTTTCCGCACCTGACCGCCTTTGAAAACATTGCGTTTGGGCTGCGTGTGCGCAAGGTTGCGGACCGCGAACTGCGTGCCCAGGTACAGGACATGCTCGGGCAACTCGGTCTGGATGGCCTGGGCGACCGGATGCCCACGGCCTTATCGGGTGGACAGCGGCAGCGCGTGGCGTTTGGCCGCGCCATCATCATTCGGCCCCGCGTGCTCTTGCTCGACGAGCCCTTCGGAAGCCTCGACGCTCCGACGCGCGCCGACATGCAACAACTCTACCGCCGGCTTTGCGCGGCTCACGGCATGACAACGGTGTTCGTGACCCACGATCTGCGCGAAGCGCTCGTCATGGGCGACGAACTGGCTCGCATGGAAGCTGGTCAGCTCACGGTGTACCCCACTCGCCGCGCCTTTATCGAAGCGCCGGGTTCCGGCGTTCGCGAGGAGTGGGCTTTTTGGCAAAGCACGCTTTCGGGCGAAGGGCTTTTGCCGGGAACCACAACAGCCCGTGAGGTGTTTGAGGAAGGGAGTTATCTTTCGAAGCCCGATTTCCCGAGCCCTGTTGCCACAGAGCCGATTGCCCTTGAATCAGTCACCCCGGAGCTCATCGTGACGGAGCCCATTCCCCCTAATTCTCCTGGCCCGGAAAAAAAAGTACTGGATACCGATGCCTGAATTGCCCATAGCGGCGCATGCCCGCAATTACGACCACGTTGAATCCGTTTATTGGGTGTTCACGCAAGTCTGCAATGACAAATGCGACCACTGTTACAACCTCAGCGGCCCGCAAGGGGAGCGCATGAGCCTGGAAGAATGCCTGGCCGTGGTGGAGCACCTGCCCGCCAGGATGGATCGCCTGATTTTAAGCGGAGGGGAGCCGCTGGCCGAGCGCGAAAAACTGTACGCCATCCTGGATGCCCTCAAGGCTCGATTCGGCAACCGGACACAGTTTATGCTGCAAACCAACGGCGACCTGCTGACCGGCGAGATTCTGGACCGGCTCATTGAGAAAGGCATTTCGCGCTTTGACATTGCCAGCATTGACCGCTACCACAAAGCTGCAGGCGGGCGGCTGGAATTGCTGAAGGAACTCTTTGAATCGCGGGGGGTGAATGGCGACGAGAAGGATCCGCTGGTGCACCGCGAGAATTACCTGAATGCTTTCCCGTTGAGTTGGGGCTATTGGGGCGCCACTGCCGACATCTGGCTCGGGGGAAATTGGGCGCGGGGGCGAGCGATGGAGAAGGGCATCTGGAAGCGCGATCCGCACCACAACTTTTGCGCGATCTTGTCTGGCGCCATCGGCTTCTTAAGCGGCGGCGAGGCTATTCCCCAGGAAATCTCCATTCAGCTTTGGCGCATCAACCCCTGCTGCCCCGGCACCCGCGACCCGCTTGGAGACGCGCGGTCTGAGCATGTAAGCGAGGTCCTACGCCGCGTCGCTGATAATCCGATCATGCAGATGTTGGACAAAGGAAACCCCTTCAACATGGGCGAAAGCATCGGCATCAGCGCAGAGCACGCCACCAAACGCTGCGGGGAGTTAGGCAATGTCTGCCTCTGGTGCGACGAATTTTTTGAAAAGCATTATGATTTGGGGGGGCTTAGGGTGCGATCGGGTTAATCAATTGCACAATTTTTTCTGCTAAAAACGTTCCAATTTTGGATTTGAAACCAAATGGTCAAATTTGATAGACAAAGATAACATACTAATATTTTTGCGTGCGAACAAAGCCAGGATTTCATTAGACTATAAAGTTGTTAAGATTGGCTTATTTGGTTCAATTGCCAGAGATGAAGCAAACGAAAATAACGATATAGACCTGCTGGTAGAATTTGAGCCAAGCACCCCTAATTAACCCAAGATATTCAAAATCTGTTCAGCCAATCAGATTAGCCGACCTTACATGGTCACTCCTCCAACCGAATTTCTTCGTTGTTGGCATTGGTGAAGTGGTACTCCGTAAACTGATAGCCGGCGTTCTGGTGAACGCGGATCCAGGTTTTCCACTTGCGCCACCAGGTAAACTGTTTGGACGTCCAGAGGCCGCGCTTCAGATAGGCCTCGATGAAGGGGTGCGTGTGCAGGTGAATCTGCTTGTGTGCCTTGAGCGAGAGCAGGTATTCAAGGCGGTTTTCGATGTCGTCAATTAGCAAAATGGTGCTTTCCACCTTGCCGGTGCCATTGCAGGAGGGGCATTTTTCCTGCGTAATGATGTTCACTTCCGGGCGAACGCGCTGGCGCGTGATCTGCATGAGCCCGAACTTGGAAATAGGAAGGATAGTGTGTTTGGCCCGGTCTTCCTTCATGGCCTCTTTCATCGCTTCGTAGAGCTGGCGCTTGCTCTCTACGCTCTTCATGTCTATGAAGTCGATGATGATGATGCCTCCAAGGTCGCGGAGGCGAAGCTGGCGCGCTGCTTCCTCGGCAGTTTCCAGGTTTACGGCCAGTGCGTTCTCCTCCTGGTCGGGACGGCGGGCAATTTTGGGCCCGGAGTTGATGTCAATGACGTGCAGGGCCTCCGTGTGTTGGATAACCAGGTAGGCGCCGCTTTTGAGGCTGACGGTTTCGCCGAATGAACTTTTGATTTGCTTGGTTATGCCCAGCGCGTCGAAAATCGGTTTCTTGCTCTGGAAGTACTGGACCATTTTTTCCGATCCCGGCGAAAGATGCTGGAGGAACTCCCGCATTTCCTGCACGATGACCAGGTCGTTGGCCGTAATTTTTTTGAAGGACTTGCTGAGCAGGTCACGCGTGAGGGTGTTGATCTTGCGCGTCTCGGTAAAGACGATGTGGGGCGGCTTGGCGTTGAGCAGGTTGCGGGTGGTGTTTTCCCACTGCGCCACGATGTGATTCACATCCTCGTGTAGATCCGCAACCCCCTTTCCCTCGGCAGCAGTGCGGGCAATGACCCCCCAGTTTTTGGGAACAATGCTCTCCAGAAGCTTCTGCAGGCGTTTGCGCTCGGTTGCGGACGTAATGCGTCTGGATACACCAATAGACCCGTTGAAGGGCGTCATGACGATGTAGCGACCCGGCAAGGCCACTTCTGACGTTATTCGCGGCCCTTTGGATGAAATAGGCTCTTTGAGCACCTGTACCAGGACGTGTTGACCCCTGGCAAGCACCTGCGTGATTTTGCCGGTTTTGACGATCTCCGGCTCCATTTGCATATCGTGCGGATGGTGGCTGCGGAGCGTACCCTTAATGGCCCGTTGCGTGAACAGGAACAAGGATCGGAACTTGGGTCCGAGGTCGGTATAGTGCAAGAAAGCGTCCTTCTCGTGACCGACATCAATGAACGCGGCGTTGAGGCCTGGATTGATCTTTCGGACGATGCCGAGGTATATGTCCCCGACGTTAAACTGGCTGTTTTCCTGCGCTACTTGGTATTCAACAAGGCGCCCGTCTTCAACCAGGGCAATCTCCATGCCCCCTTTGGTGGCGCTGACGATAAGCTCCCGATCTACGGTATCTGGTTTTTTGGCCGCTACCCGAACCTGTCCAGGTGTTTCGGCAGAAGATTCAGTCATTGGAAATGATCCACTGACCAGCGTGCAACAGGTACGCTATTAACGAATCTTCTTCTTGTGGCGGTTCTTCCGGAGGCGCTTTTTGCGCTTGTGCGTGGCAATCTTATGCCGTTTTCTTTTCTTACCGCAAGGCATGCATCAAAAATTTAAAGATGACGAGCTATTTGCCCGGATCGGGGCCCAATTGAAGGAGAAGCCCTTCGAGTTCTTGCCGGGAGGCGCTGTCCGGGTGAAGGGCGATGCCTTCTTTCAGCACCTGTTTCGCTCCGGCGATATCCTGGCCATTAGCCAGCGTTTGCGCCAAAACGACTCGGGCCGGCAAATTTAAGGAATCCTTGCTTAAAACGGCTTGAAATCGTTCAATTGCCTTATCAGTTTGTCCGGACATGAGGGCAAAGCGCCCTAATCGGAGCTGAGCAGACGCATTATCCGGGTCAGCGGCGGCTACCTGGCGCAGCAAAACCACTCCCTGCATCACGTTGCCTTGGTAGTCAGTATAGCAATCGGCAAGGCGGATTTTCCGCTCGTAATCAGTGGAATCTATCTTTAACAGTTTTTCATAACAATAAATGGCATGAAAAACGTAATCCACCCGTTCGTCGTCTTGGGTGGCGCCGGGAACCAGCGAAAAAAAACGATCGCCGGCCTCGGCCCAGGTTGCGGCCACGGCTGGTTCCGCTTCGGCTGCTAGGCGGTAGCGTTCGGCGGCAACGGCAGGAAAACCGACTTTTTCCCAGCGCGTGGCTGTTTGCAACAGCGCATCAGCGCGGGCAGAGCCCTGCAATTTGCTGAGCGATTTTTCCAGAAGTTTTAGGCTATCCCCTTGAACAGCAGGCAGAACCGTATAGGCAGAATCCACCATGTCGTGGTAGCGGGTGCGCTTTGGGGGCTTGCGCTCAGGCACAAAATACAGCAGTAGAACAGCGGCTGTGCCCGCGAGGAGCACGCCAAGAGAGCGTTTAATCACGATGCGTCGTCATCTTCATCGTCGTCGTCGTCAAAATCGTAGGCGCCGATGGCTAATTCTGATTTTTCAGAGCTTTTTACCTGCTCTACAAACACCTTTGCGGGCTTAAATGCGGGAATGTTGTGCTCGGGAATCTCAATCGCGACATTTTTCTTGATGTTGCGCCCTATCTTTTTGGCTCGCTTTTTCACGATAAAGCTGCCGAAACCCCTGATGTATACGTTCTCCCCTTCTTTCAGCGATTCTTTAACCTCCTTAAAAAAGGCTTCGAGGGCTACCAGCACATCCACTTTAGCAATACCGGTCTTTTCCGAAATTTTGGCAATAAGATCTGCTTTTCTCATATCCCTCTTTTATTAGTACGTTTCTGCTTTGCAGATAAGATCTTGTACGACCCCGAACGTCAAAAATGGTAAATTTCCAGCAAATCAAAAAGAAAATTTTGAAAATACGCAAAGGCTTATTTCTCTATGAATGAAGTCTTTACCTGCAATTTGAGCACCTGGGGAAGGCAAAACCGCCGCAACTTGCCCTGGGTCGGTCAAAAGGACCCTTACCGCATCTGGCTCTCCGAGGTCATTTTGCAACAAACCCGCGTGGAGCAGGGCTTGCCCTATTACGAGCGCTTTCTGATGCTATTTCCCAACGTTCACGTGCTGGCTGCCGCGCCGGAAGACCAGGTTTTTAAAGCGTGGGAAGGGCTCGGCTACTACTCGCGGGCCCGCAACCTGATCAAGGCGGCCAGGGTAGTTTCGGGGCAATTCGGGGGAAGTTTCCCGTCCAGCTACGACGGTCTGCGCACCCTGCCCGGTGTAGGGGAATACACCGCCGCGGCGATAGCCAGCTTTGCCTTCGACCTGCCTCATGCCGTGGTGGACGGCAATGTTCAGCGGGTTTTGGCGCGTTTTTTCGGTATCCGGCACCCCATTGACAGCACGCCCGGGCGCAAGGCCTTCCGCGAACTGGCTGATGCCGTCCTTGACCGGCGCAACCCTGCGGCCTGGAACCAAGCCATGATGGACTTTGGGTCTCAGCACTGCAAGCCCCGGCAGCCGCTGTGCAGCACCTGCCCACTCGCTGACCATTGCGTGGCTCTGGAACGCGATTGGGTTCAGGAATTGCCGGCAAAGCGCCCCAAAGCTGCCCGGAGAACGCGGTTTTTCCACTACCTGGTGCTCGAGCACGGCGGCAAACGCTACGTGCGACGCCGCGACGAAACCGACATTTGGGCCGGGCTGTACGATTTTCCCCTGATTGAAAAGGAGCAAGGCCTGGCTCCGGGCGAATTGGTCCGTGAACCCGAAGCAAAAGCCTGGCTTGATGACGGGCTTTGGGAGGTCCGCGAAAGCTCCGTGTGGTACCGTCAGGCACTCAGCCATCAGGACATTCGGGCCTGCTTTCTAAAGCTTTCTTCAAAAAGTGGAAAACTTCCAAAAGAGCAGGATTGGCAAGCCTTAGCGCCCGATAAAATTCGTAAATTGGCGTTTCCCAGAGTGGTGGCCCGCTATCTCGAAGAGCAAGGCTAATACTTTTGGCTTGTGGGGACGCCCCATAATTGTTCAATCTGAAATAGTTTAAATCATGAGCAGAGGCATCAACAAAGTGATCCTGCTGGGCAACCTGGGCAAGGACCCGGAGATCAATTACCTGGAAAGCAACAAGGTTCCAGTGGTCCGTTTTTCTTTAGCCACTACCGAAACTTACACCAACAAGGAGGGTCAGAAAGTGGATCAGACCGAATGGCACAACGTGACGTTGTGGCGTGGGCTGGCTGAAGTGGCGGAGAAATACCTAAAAAAGGGCAGCCGGATTTACCTGGAAGGTAAAATTCGCAACCGGTCCTACGAGGACAAGGAAGGCATCAAACGCTACGTCACCGAAATTGTCGGCGATAATATGGTCATGCTGGACGGGCGCACCGAAGGAAGTGCAGGCGGCTATGCCCAACGCAGCGAAAGCGCGGGCATGGATGCAGGCCAATCCCAGGCCGGTGTTCCGACCCAGATGGCCTCGCATGCCGCAGAGTCTACGGCTGCCTACGAGGACGATTTGCCCTTTTAACGGATGCAATCGGGTAATCCCCGTATTTTAGCGTCTGATTTAGAAGATAACGGAAAGGCGGCTGGCTGTTTTACCATGGCCGGCCGCCAATCTGATGGTTTAACCAAACACCCCGAGCTTGGCTACTTGCCCGGATGACCCTTACCCTGGGGCTGAAATTCTCTTAGCACAGCTTACCGGTGCCTGGCCTATTGGGCTTTTGGTCTCCGCTATTGTTTTGCTGTTGATGGGGTCCGCGGCAATTTCCGGTTCGGAGGCCGCGTATTTCTCGCTCACTCGTTCCCGGATGGAGGAGATGGAGGAGGAGCACGGCTCCCATGTCCTGCACCGCGTCCGAAACCTGCTGGACAAGCCTACCTATTTGCTGTCCACTATCCTGATTGCCAACAATTTCATCAACGTAGCCATTGTGGTGGTTTCGTGGTTCCTGCTGTCGGGCGTCATGGCGCATGCGGAGGAATGGGTGGTCTTTCTGGTCAACGTTATCGGGGTAACCTTTCTCCTCGTCCTTTTTGGCGAAGTGTTGCCAAAGGTGTACTCGAGCCAGAACAACAAAGAGATAGCGGCCATGATGGCCCGACCGCTGTTGTTGCTGCGGCGCATCTTAACGCCACTGAGTCTTTTGTTGGTGCGCTCCACGGGCTTTATTGAGCGCAGGCTGCATCGCATGGAGAAAGACTCGCTGAGTCTGGAGCACTACGAGAACGCCATTGACATTGCCCGCGACGAACACACCAGCGAGCAAGACGTGCGCATCCTGAAAGGCATCCTCAAGTTTGGCAACATAGCCGTTAAGCAGATCATGACCAGCCATGTAGACATGACCTTGCTCGACGAAAGCATGACCTTCCACCAACTCTTGCAGGTGGTGCGCGATTCCGGTTATTCCCGCATTCCGGTTTTTCGCGAAGACAAAGACAACATCATCGGCATCTTCTACGGCAAGGATTTGCTGGCCTACATGGACGAGCCCGAGACCTTCAACTGGCACACCAAAATCCGCGAACCCTATTACGTGCCGGAAAGCAAGATGATCGACGACCTGCTGGAAGAATTCCAGGAAATGCGCATCCACATGGCCGTGGTGGTGGACGAGTACGGCGGCACCAGCGGCCTGGTGACCCTCGAAGACATCATGGAAGAAGTCATCGGCGAGATCGAAGACGAATTTGACGAGCAGGCCGTCGACCACCGCCGCCTCGACGACCACAGCTTTGTGTTCGAAGGAAAAGTGTTGCTCGGCGACATGTGCAAAGTGCTTCACCTGCGCCCCGACGCCTTCGATGACGTGCGCGGCGACTCCGATACCCTGGCCGGCCTTATGCTGGAACTTGCCGGCAATATCCCCGAAGCGCAACAAGAGCTTTCGTTTGACCGCTTCCGCTTTGTGGTTTTGGGTGTGGCCAGGAATAGGGTCGAGAAAGTTAAGGTCAGCATCATTACCCGGAACGAGGCTCAACCGGAGGTGGTATGAGAAGAATAGTATTGCGGTTGTTCACGCTTGTTTGCGCCAGGCTTTTGGGAGAAGGTTCATCCGGCTCGAGCCGCTCCCGGCCCAGTTTGTCAGGGTTCGTCTGCTTTGTAGCCTTCTTTTCGTTAACTGGCTGCGAGTCCACCCCCGTACCCAAGCCCAAAGCCTACCCGCGCGTCCACTTCCCCGACCGCACGGCGCTTCAACACTTCGGGAGCCCCGAATGCCCATTCCAATTTGACCTACCGGCTTACTACACGATAGAGAAGAAGGGCGAATACTTCGGCGAAACTGTGGAGCACCCCTGCTGGGGCTACAACCTCAACGTGCCCGCCCTGAACGGAACTATCTACCTAACCTACAAGGAATTATCTCCTGACCAGCGCCTGGACCGCCTTACCGAAGAAGCCTACCGTTTAACCTTTAGCCACGCCCGCAAAGCCGACTACATTGAACCTGTGGAGATTGCTACAGAGAACGGTGCGTACGGGCTTTTATATTCTGTTGGCGGCGATGCCGCTTCGCCGTTGCAGTTTTTTGTTACGGATACTGCCAGGCACTTCTTGCGGGGTACGTTGAATTTCAGGACGCGTCCCAATGCAGATTCGCTTGCCCCGGTTATTCAGTTTGTCAGCGAGGATATTGTGAAGATGTTGGAGGGGTTGGAGTGGGAATAATATGTTGATCTTAGGAAAAAAAATCTAATGCTATTTCCGTAAAATTGTTATTTTTATTCGGTCGCTTGAATGATTAGAATTTATGGTATCTTTCCAATTACCTCCTTGTGCTATCTCTTTTTCAGGTATTTTTTTTGTAAGCTTCTCGGCGTTTTTATCGATGGATTCTTCCGAAAAAAAGTAATCTTCCTCGTCAACTTCTTGAGAGTATGGAAAGCCATTTTTATTTTCTTCAAAAGACCGAAGATCTATTGAAAGTTCGTGCTCGTTTCGATACTCAAAGTACCTTTGAAGTTGCTCAGAATTGAATACCTTTTCCCTTTGTATTGCCTCTAACGCGGTTGAAGAAAGTACGAACCCACTTGCATTGATCAGGCACCAATGTATGTAATCTGGATTGCATTTGTATATGTCTTTAAGAAGGTTTCCTTTATGTTTTCCAAATAAAATTTTGGAATTTAAGTTGTAAGCATAGTTGCACCCCTCCTTGATGAGACCGGCTTTCCCCGCTGGATTGAATGTCATAAACTTTATATGTTTTAATATATTACTTTCTCTTATA
>ENA-ORBV01000499-ORBV01000499.1-microbial-mat-metagenome-genome-assembly--contig:-NODE-499-length-90014-cov-13.357995_pt1 | contig 90014 bp, 77 predicted proteins | sample MGYA00237777_ERZ505514 | MGnify/ENA primary metagenome ERZ505514 (study PRJEB26160, sample SAMN06269048) | microbial mat metagenome | isolation source: Oligotrophic lake microbial mat | place...
GAAGCTTTCTACAAGATCAAGGTGTCTGACAACATCAGCATCACACCTGGTCTGTTCTACCTAACTGCACCTAACCACGATTCTCGTAATCCTGGAGTTGTGGTTGGTGTACTTAGAACTGCATTCACGTTCTAGTGATCTGTGATTAATTTATAGATTGTGTTTCAATAAAAGTTAAACAGAGCAGTAATCTTATGTGTGATTGCTGCTCTGTTTTTTGTTAAAGTCTCTGTTAAACCAAAATGCTGGATCGAGATTATGCGTAAATGGGATTTGACCTTATTGTTTCTAGTTACTCTGGTGTCGTTGAGCAGTTCGGGTAATGCTCAGCCCGCCAAATCTAATCCTGAATCTAATCCAGTCCTTAGCGTTAATTCTTCGACAAAGAAGTCAGACATTCGACTATTTGAAAATATTTCGATCGAACCGAAATTTCAACCGAGCCCTCAGTCACTGCGCGGCATTAGTGGTGGAACAGAGGAAATGCAAAAATATTCTGGCAAAGCTCAGACCGAAACTGGAGCCTGTATTGGTTTTATCGATGCTGCTCCCGATCACAAGGTGACAATGCGGACTGAATTTAAAAACCTGCAACTCAAAGTCCTTAGTTCAGGTGATACAACTTTGCTAGTGCGTGGCCCAGGGGGGAGTTGGTGTAGTGATGATGTGGTCGATCGAAATCCTTCTATGGGCGGACAATGGCTCGCAGGCACTTATGAAATTTGGGTCGGATCTTACGAGGCAAATACTTCGTATCCTTATTTACTCCAAATTACAGAAACGAAATAATAGATCTTGCCCTAACAGCCTAGAGTTTGTTTAGTTAAATTTTTTGTAAAGGGATGAGCACCTTCAGCGATCGAACAAAGGAAAGATTTAAGGCTATCATCCATTTTTCTCGCGCCAGTAAAATCCGCATCCGTAATAGTTTTAACATTAAAAAGTTTCGTGCCGCGCAGATTTGTACCGCGTAGGTTTGCCCCGCGTAGGGTCGCCATATTAAAGTCAGCATCAATTAGGTTTGCGCCACTGAAATTAGTCACATTCAAATTACTTTGACTAAAATTAGCACCAGTCAAGTTAGCCCAACTCACATTTGCCCAACCAAGATCGGCAAGGCTGAGGTTTGCCCCGCGCAAATTTGCCCCGCGCAAATTTGCCTCAGTTAAATCAGCTCCTGCAAAATTAGCATCAATCAAGCTCGCCCCGCTCAAATCAACACCTTTTAGAGCTGCGCCTCGCAGGTCGATCGAACTTAAGGTCAAACCCCTCAGATTTGTGTCTTCGATGATGATATTGGCAAAATTTCTGTTGCCTTGATTGTATTGATCGATCAACTCTTCAGTCTTCAACTCTTACCTCTGAATATTTCAAATCAATCCTAGATCGACATAGTGAGGGGAAAACATTAATACTTTGGCAGGCTAGGATCAATTTCTTGACTCCAAGCGTTGATCCCACCTTTAACGTTAATGCCTTCAATTCCTGCTTGCTTGAGGATGCCCAAAGCTTTAGCCGATCGACCACCCATCTTGCAATGAGCAATCAACTTATGCCCATTCAGCGCAGATTTGACCGCTTCAATCCCGTTGCCATTCTCAATATCAGGCAGGGGGATCAGGATAGTGCCAGGAATCTTGGCGATTTCCCACTCATTTGGATTGCGAACGTCAACGATCACATATTCATCTGTGCCAGCATCAATGATCTGCTTTAGTTCTTGCACTGTGATTTCAGGAATCTGTTGCTGGTTTGCTGCGTCATCAGCTTTAGCTTGAGGGATGCCACAGAACTGCTCGTAGTCGATCAATTTTTCGATCGCAGGTCTGACTGGATTAGGTCGTAGTTTTAATTCCCGAAACTTCATTTCTAGGGCATCATAAAGCATCAATCTCCCACTCAAGGTCGTCCCTTTGCCGATGATAATTTTTACAACTTCAGTGGCTTGAATTGTGCCGATAATCCCACATAGCACACCTAAAACTCCGCCTTCGGCACAAGATGGCACTAAGCCTGGAGGGGGTGGTTCGGGATAAAGATCGCGGTAGTTGGGGCCACCTTCATAATTAAATACGGTAGCTTGCCCTTCAAAGCGGAAGATCGAACCGTAAACATTCGGTTTATTCAACAAGACGCAAGCGTCATTTACCAGATATCGGGTCGGGAAGTTGTCGGTGCCGTCCACCACGATATCGTAAGGTTTGACAATATCTAAAGCGTTTGCCGAGGTCAGGAAAGTTTCATATAGATCGACTTGGCAACTGGGGTTAATTTCTAAGATTCGGCTCTTGGCTGACTCGATTTTGGGCTTACCCACCCAAGAAGTGCCATGAATTATTTGACGATGGAGGTTAGAAGCATCGACTCGATCGAAATCGACGATCCCAATTCGGCCAATCCCTGCGGCGGCTAAATACAAAAGTAAAGGTGATCCTAGACCTCCTGTGCCAATGCATAGAACGCTAGCAGCTTTGAGGCGTTTCTGTCCTTCGAGTCCAACCTCTGGCAAGATTAAGTGCCTAGAGTAGCGTTCGTACTCTTCCTGGCTGAGTTGGGTGTTACTGATATCAAGATCGAGCATGGCTGAAGTGGTGCTACTTAGAGCTAACTTTACTTTTATTTGATCGGCTTAATATTTTATTGTACATCTGCAAGATCGCGTCTAACTAAATCCAAAGCTATTGAGGATGATTTCAAACTTGTTTTTTTCGTAGAATGGACTTCGCACCACATTCCAAAACCCAAATCTGAGCTGCTCATTCGTATTTATGTCAAATTCTCTAGAAAGTGAAACGTCTAGCTTTAATCAGTCTGTTGTCAGCATCCGCGATATGGGAATTGATGATATCGCCGCAGTCTATCATCTTGGTGAAAGCTTGTTTACAAGCGATCTGTATCCCTATTTATATCGCACTTGGGATGAATGGGAGGTGATCGGTTTGTACAATACCGATCCAGAATATTGCCTCGTCGCGGAGGTCGATGAATCTCTAGCGGGTTTTGTGTTAGGCACAATTATCACTAAAGCCTCTTGGACTTATGGTTACATTATTTGGTTGGGAGTTGACCCAAATTTTCAGCGACGTGGTGTCGCCGACAAACTCGTCGATAAAATTGTCGAGCGCATGATCGAAGAAGGAGCTAGATCGATGCTAGTTGACACCGATCCCGCCAATACGCCTGCTGTAAATTTCTTCACGCGCAAAGGGTTTGGTAATGCCCGCAAACATGTTTTCTTGTCACTAAATTTAGTCAAACACGAATACTATGGCAGGCTAATTTCTTACGAGCGAGATCGAGCCGATCGATCCAGACATCGCCGCCCTCGTCCTCGCCCTTAATTTAGAATCTAAAACTTCACAGGTTCCCTTTCTTTAATTGGGACTTCGGTAGACTCAGCCACAATTTTGCGAAATTCATCGCCATCCATCGTTTCGACCTCTATCAGCATGTCCACGAGTCGATCGCATAAAGCGCGATGGTCGAGAATAATCTGCTTGGCGTGAGCGTAACAATCTTTGGCGATCGATCGAACTCGATCGTCGATACGGCTGGCAATTTCTTCGGAATATTCGGCGCGGCTTGACCAAGTGTCATTATTTTGCTTTTCCAGCGCAAATACCCCAAGATCGGACATACCGAGCTGAGTCACCATCAATCGGGCAAGTTTGGCGACCTGCTGAAAGTCCCCTGATGCGCCTGAAGTGATCTCATCGCGACCAAATACTACTTCTTCTGCCGCCCGTCCAGCTAAAGCGATCGTAATCATCGCAATAATCGCAGAGCGAGTTTCTAAGCCCAATTCCTCTGAAGGCAAGCCCGCAGAGAAGCCCCCAATCCCACCAGAGCGCGGAATGATTGTGACTTTATCAAGCTTATCGGCATCTGGAAGCATGGTTCTGACTAGGGAATGCCCAACTTCATGGTAAGCAATCAGCTTCTTGTTAACGCTGTCCAGCAGAGGCTTTAAGGTCATACCAATCGTGATCCGATCGATCGAATCGGCAATCTCTAGCTCTGTAATTGCTTCTTTGTGGCGACGGGCAGTGAGAATGGCAGCTTCATTCAGCAGGTTTGCCAGATCGGCTCCTGCAAACCCTGGCGTGCGACGAGCGATCGATTCGATCGAAACACCTTCATCAATTCGTTTGTTGCGAGCGTGAACCTTAAGAATTTCCAGACGACCCATATAACTGGGATAGTCCACCATAATCTGTCGATCGAATCGACCAGGACGCAGCAACGCACTATCTAGGACATCAGGACGATTAGTCGCCGCGATGATAATTACACCTGTATTGCCATGAAATCCGTCCATCTCGGTGAGCAACTGGTTTAACGTCTGTTCGCGTTCGTCATTGCCCCCACCAATCCCTGTGCCGCGTTGACGACCAACAGCATCAATTTCGTCGATAAAAACGATACAGGGCGCATTTTCTTTGGCTTTGTGGAATAAATCTCTCACCCGCGACGCACCTACGCCGACAAACATTTCGACAAATTCTGAGCCTGACAGTGAGAAAAACGGTACGCCCGCTTCACCAGCGATCGCTTTCGCTAGCATCGTCTTACCCGTACCAGGTGGCCCAATCAACAACACGCCTTTAGGGATTTTTGCCCCCACAGCGGTGAATCGATCGGGCTGCTTCAAGAATGTCACCACCTCTTGCAGTTCTTCTTTGGCAGATTCGACCCCAGCAACATCATCAAAAATCACGCCTGTCTTAGCTTCGGGTGAAAATCTCGCTTTCGACTTGCCAAAATTCAAGGTTTGGGTGGGGCCGCCAGGAGAATTATTCATCCGCCGCAACACGACAAATAGTAACAAAATCAGAATCGCGGGAAACAAAAATGTACTGAGCAATTGCCAAAAAACGGCTGGCTGCTTAGCTGTTTGGACGGCAATATCGACATCGTTTTCACGCAGAGTCTTGATTAACTCAGTGTTACCATCCCTCGCAAACAGATCGACCGTCACAGTTTGACCATCTCGCAGTTCGGCCGTTGCCGAGAGTCCATTGCTATCGAGATCGACGCGCTTGACTTGTTTCGACTTAACCTTACCCAGAAATTCGCTGTAACTTTGTGGTACAGGTTCGCCATCTTTGGCATTAGCAGCACTGGGAAAGAATGTCACCACGCTTTGACAGGCGATCACACTGCTGAGGATCAGGGTCTGAAATCGCCACCAGAATAGATTTTTTGCAGAAGGCTTCACCGTCAGTTCTCCTTCAATCGTCAATAAGTTGCTCTTAACCCTAGTCTAATCCAAAGAAAGCTGGGGAAAACAGTTAAACTGATGAAAATTACATCAGTCTTTATTCCCTCTCATGAATGCTAAGAGTGCCAACAGTTCCATCCAGTCTTTCTCGTTAAGTGATTTTGCCAGTGCTTTAGCTGAACACAACTATGAGTTTAACGTCGGTCAGATCGTCACAGGTAAGGTCGTTAGTCATGAAACACGAGGAGCCTATGTGGATATTGGCGGCAAATCTCCAGGTTTCTTGCCGATCGAAGAAGTGTCACTCAGTTCGGCTGACACACCTAACCTAGTAGAGTTATTACCACTAGAAACAGAGCGATCGTTTTTGATTATTAGCGATCAAGATGCCGATGGCGGTGTTAAGCTCTCGATTCGGCGGTTACAGGTGCGCCAAGCTTGGGAGAATTTGAGATCGTTCCAAGCTGAAGCTAAAGCCTTTGATTGTCGGGTGGTCGGCATCAATAAAGGTGGTGTGATGGTCAACTGTACTGGTTTGCGAGGATTTATTCCTCGATCGCATCTGGTCGAAAAGTCGGATTTGGCTGGTCTAGTTGGCAAAACTCTAGCAGTTGTGATCGAAGATCTCGACGAATCGCGCAATAAGTTGGTGTTGTCAAACCGTAAAGCCATGCGCGCTTCGGCAATGAGTCAACTATCTCGGGGACAACTGATCGAAGGCAAAGTCAGCAGTTTGCGACCATTCGGGGCATTTGTCGATTTTGGTGGTACATCGGGTTTATTGCACATCAAAGAAATTAGCCAGAAATATATCGGCGACATTAATTCGGTGTTTCAACCCGACCAAGCGATCAAAGCTGTAATTGTTGACATCGACGAGTCGCGCAATCGTATTTCCCTGTCCACCAAGATTCTAGAAAATCATGCGGGTGAGATGCTGGACAACCGCGAACAAGTTTTTGCCGAAGCAGAGCAAAGACTGGAAAACAACATCAAACAACTTTGGGATTAGTAGACCTTACCCCTCTCCTGCAAGGAGAGGGGCTAGGGGTGAGGTCAGTCAGCAATTAAGCCAATTAATAACTGTGGAAATTTTATGTGTAAGTAACGGGCATGGCGAGGATCAGATCGCTGCCAGAATTTGTATTGAGTTGGAAAAGCTGGGCGTATCGGCAATCGCTTTACCACTCGTCGGCATTGGTCATGCCTATCGATCGACCAATATCCCAATTGTGGAAGGCTCGACCCAAGCAATGCCGTCGGGTGGCTTTGTGCGGATGGATGGCGGTCAACTCTGGCGCGACTTACGCAGTGGACTGGCAGGACTGACCTGGAAGCAACTCCAGATTGTATGGCAGTGGTCGAAGCGGAATAATTTCAAAAAAACAGGGCAAAAGAACATAGTCCTAGCGGTGGGTGACATCGTGCCGCTTTTATTTGCTTGGCTACCTGCGGTGTTTGGCGGTTGCGATTTTGTCATGATCGCCACGGCAAAATCTGAATATTACTGGTGCGATCGAAAAGGCAGGATTCCGACGATTCCAAAACCGTGGGGTGGTTCGGTATTTTACCCTTGGGAGCGATCTCTGATCCGTAGTCGTCATTGTCAGGCGACATTTGTGCGCGATCGGTTCACGGCAAATCTTCTCGACAACCAGTTTCGGCTTCCTGTCAAGTTTATGGGCAACCCGATGATGGACGGGCTAGAAGCGAAAGGTCTGGAGCTTGGTGTGAGCGAAGATGAATGGTCGATCGCGATCCTGCCAGGTTCACGTCCACCCGAAGCTTACGAAAATTGGCAGAGCTTACTGCTTGGGGCTCATTCGATCGCCAGAGCCATGTCCCAATCCGTCACATTTTTAGCCGCGATCTCCTCAGAGCTAGAAATCGAGCAACTAGCGCAGATCCTGATCCAGAATGGCTGGATTGAGGTGGACGATCTGACCTACAAACTCCAGAGATCGAGGTTACGACTGGTGATGCATGGGTTTGGGGACTGCCTGCAACAATCTCACCTCGGTTTAGCGATGGCAGGGACAGCCACAGAGCAATTAGTTGGTCTAGGTAAACCCGCGATCACAATTGTCGGAAATGGGCCGCAGTTCAACCGTCAATTTGCTGAAGAACAAGCACGGTTGCTCGGTGTCTCGGTAACTCTAGTCGAGAAACCCGCCCAAGTTGGCGAAGTGATTACAGATTTGCTCAATGACCCTGACTATTTTCAAGATTCGATCGAAAATGGTCTAGAACGAATGGGAACTCCTGGAGCTTCACAGCGCATTGCTCAGTATCTGGTCGAACATGGGTTGCACTCCTAATTCCGCATGATTAATTGTGTCTAGTTTTGAAAGAGATTCTGAAACGGTTGGTTATTCTTCCAGCGATAGGCATTAAAATCTCGATAATCGACAGATAAAATCCGCCCATGTCCGAGTGCTTCCGCTAGGATTACTAAAGAGGCATCGGCTAAATCCATCGGCAGGTTGGAGTATTGTTGCATAAGTTGAGCGATCCTTTGGGCGTGCTCAGATTGCAGGTCAAACACCTCAAATGACTCATTTGAGATCGACATCATAAAGGATACCTGAGCAGCTACACCTTTACGTTTCAATAGCATGTAACAGGTTTCTGTAACTACACACCATGTTGTAATCAGTGGTTCGTCAATCTCTTTTAGCTTGTTCTTAGCGGACTTATGGTATGTATCTTGTCGATCTGCTAAGGCTAACCAGAATCCTGTATCAACGATTACCATATTTCTTTTCAAGTTCAGTTGCTAGTACATCTTTGTAATTAATCGATAAATCGCTTTCTACTGAGCTACAGCCGATAAACCCTGATTCTTCTAAAAGTTCAAATGGTGTTTTTTTCTTCTTGTGCTTTAGCTTTTGGTAATAGTCATTAATGGCAGCACGAAGAATATCAGGCAGTTCTTGTTGTGTATGCTGCTGAATATATGTGAGTTTATCAGTTGTTTCAAGATCGATTTGAGTATTAAGTTCTGACATTTAGTACCTATTTTTTCGTGCTGTGGTTAGTACACTCAAATTCGATTGTAGGCGAAGAAAATAAAAAGATTTATGGTGCTAGCAATAGGAACTCCTAGAGCTTCACAGCGCATTGCTCAGTATCTGGTCGAACAAGTGTTGAGATCGCCTAACCACTAGCTGACAACTAATAGTAGGATCGACTTATCCCGCCGCCCAACTCGATCGAATCAGCTATGAACAATGAAGCTTCATCACAGAGTTTTATCCCTTCAGATTTTAAAGGACAGCCCACTCTGGCGGCGATCGCTTTGACCCAAGTTGTGAATATCGAAGCGCGCATGTTGTCGATCGAAGAATATACCCTAGACTTGATCCAGCGCGACTGGCAGTTTATGAGCGAACAATGTCAGCACTTTAACGGACGAGCGATCAGAGCTACAGGTGACGGTTTACTAGTCCAGTTTGCCAATGCTTTAGAGGCAGTCAAATGGGCAGTCGAGATGCAAAAAACCTTTAGCCAATTTGCCACCGACCAAGCCCCAGAGAATGTTCTTAGTCATCGCATTGGTATTCACTGGGGGCGAGTATTTGCGAGCAAAACTAATGCTGCTGGGATTGGCGTGAATGTGGCAAAGCGTCTATTAGCCACCGCCGAGGCTGGCACAATTTGCGTCTCCCAACCTGTTTATGAGGCGATTAAGAATGTTAATAAAGATCGTGGCGATCGGAGTGAACTTCAGATCGAAACTCGTAACTTAGGGCTGAGAGAATTAGGTCAAAATGCCGCCCAATCGGTTTACCAAATTCAGGCGATCGTGCGGGAAGAAAAAACTGAAATTATTGCTCACACAGATATTAGACAAGATCTTAATACCTCTGAAGATTCTCAGATCATCTATCCTGACATGTCGATCCAAGGCGTAGATCGGGCAATTCTCGACTTAGAAAAAAGTGAATATTTAGCTCGGATCAAAAAGCTAATTTTTTATATTTGCTTAAATACTTGGGAAAACGATCGAACCAAATTAGATAAGCTCAAGCTGAGTGGCTTAGTACAGGAGTTGATCGAGATCGCTCCAACTTTAGCCCAACTCAAAGCTTTACTAGGCAGGGTGGTCAAGACGCTCAACAAGTCAGTTGAATATGCTTTGGTTGCCAATATAATTTTGGACAAAATCGGTAAAATTTATCCTGACTACGATCGATTCGCCATTCCTGAAACTTTTGATATCCACAGTCAAGTCGTTCAAGATCTAGAACAAAGTGAAGAAATCATTCGGATCAAAAAACTAATTTCGTATGTTTGTACTCGTAACTGGCAGAATGATCCAGAAGTTTTAGCCAGCCTTAATCTCAAGAACTCGATTCAAGAGTTGCATAGTCTTAATCCCACTCTAGAAAACCTTCGATCGAGCCTCAGAGAAGTAATTAAAACTATTACCAAACAGGCAGAATACACAATAATTGCCAACATCGTAATTGACAAGTTGCAAAGACTCTATCCAGTCGAGCAATGGCCAGAATTACCTCCAGCCAAAGTATCGAATAGTCAGTCGATCGACTTACCCGCAGAAAATCCCCAAGAGCAGATGAACTCCGTCACCGATCTCAAGGTTGAAGCTAAGTCGATCGCCGCCCAAAATCAATCGATCGAAACATTACACCTGTTTGATGCCCGTTTAGAGATGATCAAATACGTCAACCCGCTCAAGGTGAAAATGCTGGTATTCAGCGCCCTTAACAACACTGCCAAGTTTAAAGATGACGATCTTGTCGCACTCAAGACCTATGAACTAGACGATCTGCTCAGAAACTTACTTTACACCTACAGAGATCTGAGTGAGTTGGGAGCACATTTGAATAATGCCAGCCTGAATTTTGATGACGATCAAGTTGGGCAAGTTGCCGATGTCGTGATTAAAGCCATGCAACCGATTTATGAACGGCTCAGCAAGCAGTCAGTGGTAGTTAAGTAGAAGAGGCTGAACTAGGATCGGGTATCAGCTTTTGCAGTTTAGCTGTCACTTCAGTGCGGATCGCTTCAAGTACAACCTCAATCTGATTTGGTGGGACATGACCGCCATACACCTTGCCATTACAGGCTTGAGACAGAAAATCTTCGACTTCTGCTGGTAGTTTTAACGTCAAACCATTTTTGGCATGCATTTCTAGCTTTCGCACCCCATGCAGTAACGACCAACTGCCGTAATCTTCTTTTAAGCCAGGGATTACTTGCCCAGAAGCATCAAAATAATTCAGCGTTACAGTTCGATAGTCAGGGCAGTTATTCGCATGTTTGCCCAGATAACCTTCCAACTCAATCATCGCCCACTGCGAAGTCTCCTCGTCTCCTTGGAATTTGGCAAACTGTTCTAATTGTGTCAGGGCATCACTTAAAGGGTGGGGTGAAGTCTCTGCATCTTGATCTTCGATCGAAAATTGCATGGCTTTAGGCAGAATCAGATTTTAAAAATTGTCATACTATTATCTAAGCACTTTAACGGAAAACGACTTAATCGCCAATGCCATCAGAAACTCCCGATATTTTGCCAACAGATGTTTCACCTGAAATCTTGTCTGATATTTCACCTGATATCTCATCACAGGCACGTACTCGCCAAATCCTAGGCATGAAGGGTGCAGACGTTAAAGAGTCCTCAATCTGGAAGATCCGACTGCAATTGATGAAGCCGATCACTTGGATTCCTCTGATGTGGGGCGTAATTTGTGGGGCTGCTTCGTCGGGTGAGTATACATGGACGACTACCAATGTCTTGCTCTCTCTGCTGTGTATGCTGATGTCGGGGCCCTTGCTAACGGGCTATACGCAGATTTTGAATGACTATTACGATCGAGAAATTGATGCGATCAACGAGCCATATCGCCCAATTCCATCAGGGGCAATGCCATTAAATCAAGCGATCATCCAGATTTGGATTTTGCTGATCGCGGGAATTGGCGTAGCAGTCACGCTCGATCTAGGCGTGGGGCATGAAGATTTCATCATCACTAAACTGGCGATCGGTGGCGCATTTTTGGCATATATTTACTCCGCACCACCCTTAAAACTCAAACAAAATGGTTGGCTGGGTAGCTATGCCCTCGGTGCGAGTTATATTTCTTTGCCGTGGTGGGCGGGTCATGCTCTGTTTGGCACACTCAATTGGCAGGTGGTAGCTGTGACAATGTTCTACAGTCTGGCTGGACTGGGGATCGCCGTTGTGAATGACTTCAAAAGCGTCGAAGGCGATCGAGCCCTTGGTTTAAAATCTTTACCTGTAATGTTCGGTGTGGACAAAGCAGCCTTGATTTCTGCTGTGATGATCGATGTGTTTCAAATTGGCATCGCTGTCTACCTTCTGTTGGTCGGTGAAAAGCTTTATGCTAGTATCCTAGTTTTACTGGTGATTCCCCAGATTACATTTCAAGACATGTATTATCTGCGTAATCCTTTAGAAAATGATGTCAAATATCAAGCAAGTGCCCAGCCATTTTTAGTCATAGGGATGCTGGTCGCAGGGATTGCCATGGGTCACGCTGGGATTTAGTTATGAAATTAGCAGCTACCACTCTAAATACCAATTTGGATGATGAATCAGGTATAGACCCTGAGAGAGAGTATCAATCTCTTTTGAACTCTCTCAAACGCAAAAGAGGGTTTGGTTTTACTTTTGTGCGCTGTTCACCTGCTGAGGGTGAGGAGTTGATCGGTCGGATCTTGGAGGATATTCCAAGTTTTTCGATCGAACTACTACGGCTCGATCATCCCATACATGATTTTTGCCAAGTTGTCCAAGATCTCCCACTCACAGATAGTCTTAACATTCTGTTTGTGACGGGGATCGAGACTTTCTTGGTAAATGCCAGTTCGATCGAAGCTGAGCCGAGCCAACCAGAATCTGTGCCTCGATCGCTCAGTCATCTCAGTGTGCAGCTAGAGCAATTAGAGCAAAGTTTCCCAAATATTCGATTTATCTTTCTGATTCCGCTCTATGCCCTGAAGTACTTCATCCAACAAACACCTGACCTATTGGACTGGCAGTCAGATGTGTTTGAGTTTCCTACCGAGATGGAGTTGCAACAAGAAGATTCACTACGAGTCTTGTTAGAAGAGAATTATCAGAAGTATTTACAACTCAGCCCCGCCGAACGGCAGCAAAAACTAGCGGAAATTCAACACCAGATCGAATCAGGTCAAATTGAGATTGAAGCTAAAGCCGAGATGCTATTGGAACAGGGCGGTCTGCTGGCACTAGAGGGTAGTTATGCCCAAGCATTGGCAAATTGTAGTCTTGCCGTCGCGCTCAGGCCCGACTTCTATCTTGCTTGGTACAATCGCGGTTTTACCCAGAGTATCTTAGGTTTATATGAAGAAGCGATCGCCAGTTACGATACGGCTCTGGCGATTCAAAGCGATTTCTATCCTGCACTCTACAATTGCGGTGTCTCTCTCAGCATTTTGGGAAGGTACGAAGAAGCGATCTCCAACTATCAGCTAGCGTTGCAATTCAAGCCCGACTATTATCACGCCTTCATTGGTATCGGTACTGCCCAAGCGGATTTATGCCACTACGAAGAAGCTGTGCTCAACTACGATCGAGCCCTTGCGCTCAAACCAGACGATCATCACACTTGGTACTGTCATGGGTTTGCGCTCAGTAGTCTGAGACGATATGAACAATCGATCGAATCTTATGACAAAGCTCTAGAACTTAAACCAGATGATGCTCACATTTGGTACAGTCGCGGTCGAGCGTTAGCAGAATTAAACCAATATGAGGCCGCGATCGAATCTTTCAATAAATCCTTAGATATCCAACCCTATGACTATTACAGTTGGAATAATCGGGGACTAGCGTTTAGTAATTTGGCACGTTACACCGAAGCTCTGACTAGTTTCGATCAAGCTTTGTTGATTAAGCCAGACGATCATTATGCTTGGTACTGTCGTGGCAATGTTCTAGGAGAGTTGGGACGAATTGAAGAAGCGATCGCCAGTTACGAAAAAGCGATCGAAATCGAACCAAAAGAGCAGGCGATCGAAAGTCGTCAACTTGCCCTCTATCGTTTGGAATATAGTTGATTTCTACCACTGGATTAGATCCCTTTTCGATCGAAAGCCCAAATAATTATCACATCACAAAAAAAGTTGAGAATCTAAACACAACTGTTTGCAAGAGATCTAGGTCGGATAGCTATAATCAGACAACTTGATATTTCACCCAAAATTGAATGATTTACAAATTATGAACGCCAATGGTAATAATCGAGAAAGATGGACAGACGAACGACTAGATCGGTTTGCGGACTCTGTATCGGAACTGCGTGATGATATAGCTGAGTTGCGTGAGGGATTAGCTGAATTGCGTGAGGGATTAGCTGAATCGAAAGATAGTATTGATGGGTTGAGAGTAACTGCCCAGGCTCTGTTGCAAATTGCGGCGCAAAATCAACAGGCAGATCGAGATCGGCAGGAAGAGAATAGGCAGATAAATGAGCGACTTGATGTTCAACAGGGGCAAATTCAATTGCTTTTAGAACATCTTTTAAGTGGTAGATAACTTCTTGAGAGATTTCTGACTTTTTTTGTGATGAGATGAGCCAATCATAGAAAAAGGCTGCTCCTAGGAACAGCCTCTTAAACTCAAACTAGCTTGAGATTATTCAAGATTATTTGAGACTATTTGATAAACAGCAGTTCTTGATAGGTTGGTAACGGCCACAGATCGTCAGCGACTTCACCTTCAAGGGCATCGGCATATTCACGCACGCTATCCATTAACGGACGGATCGTCTTCGCACAATACTGCAAATGATCTTCGGTGGTAGCAAAATCGTGGTTGCCCATCGCTACGGTTAACTTGCTTACGGCATCCGCCAGAGATTTAGTCAAAGCAGCTACTTTTTCAGCGATCTCCTTTTCTAGATCGATTCCAATTTCCTTCAGCCCCGCAATCGTGTTGGCAAGCTCAGATAGATATCTGGTGGCAGCAGGGTAAATCAGAGTTTTGGCAATGCTGACTACGAGTTTGGCTTCCACTTCGATCGAAAGAATGTACTGCTCGGCATAGGTTTCAAATCGGCTAGCAAGCTCAACTGGCGAAATAACACCCATTCTATCGAACAGTTCTTCGATGTATGGAGCTTTCAACACAGGCAGAGCATCTGCTGCTGTACGTAAGTTAGCAAGCCCACGTTCTGCTGCCAATTTATGCCATTCTTCCGAGTAGCCATTGCCGTTAAATACAACCGCGCCGTGATCGTCCATCACAGATTTGAGCACAATATGGATCGCGGCATTGAGTTCGGTGCCTTTTGCCAGTTCAGTTTCTAGCTCATCACCAATCCAGTCCAAGGAATCTGCCAGAATCGTATTCATTGCCACCAACGGGCCAGCCACAGACTGCCCAGAGCCGACAGCCCTAAATTCAAACCGATTTCCTGTAAAAGCGAATGGTGATGTGCGGTTTCGATCGCCTGGATCTTTGGGCAATCTCGGCAATGTGTCTACACCGATATTCATCAAGCCTTTGCTGGTCGAACTCTTAACATCGCCTTTGCTAATTTGCTCGAACACATCTTCTAATTGCGAACCCAAATAGACAGAGATAATCGCGGGTGGAGCCTCGTTAGCACCTAGCCTGTGATCGTTACTAGCAGTAGCAACAACCGCACGCAACAAGGGCCCGTACTTATGCACACCGCGAATTACGGCTCCGCAGAATACGAGAAATTGGGCATTTGAGTGGGGCGTATCGCCTGGATCGAGCAAGTTACCCTGAGTGGCATTACCTACCGACCAGTTGACGTGTTTGCCAGAACCATTGATGCCTTTGAATGGTTTTTCATGAAACAAACAGAAGAAGCCGTGTTTTTTCGCAGTGTTACGAAATAAAGTCATTAGCACCTGCTGGTGGTCAGTTGCGACGTTGGCAGCCTCAAAAAATGGCGCGATCTCAAACTGACCGGGGGCAACTTCGTTGTGTCTGGTTTTGGCAGGAATTCCCAGCTTGTACAAACGCTCTTCGACATCCTGCATGAAGACCTGAACCCGTTCTGGAATTGCGCCAAAGTAATGATCGTCAAACTGTTGACCCTTAGCAGGAGGTTTGCCAAATAGGGTTCTGCCTGCCAATAGCAAGTCTGGACGGCTATTCGCGAAGTTGGCATCGACTAAAAAGTATTCTTGTTCGGCACCGCAGCTAGAGTTGACGGGTGCAATATCAGTATTCCCTAAAAGCTTTAGCACTCTAGTTGCAGCTTTGTTCATTGCGGCATTGGAACGCAATAAGGGAGTTTTTTTGTCGAGGGCTTCGCCTGTCCACGATACAAACACCGTGGGAATGCATAATGTCGCGCCATTGTCTGTTTCCATGATGTAGGCGGGACTGGTGACATCCCAAGCGGTGTATCCTCTGGCTTCAAAGGTTGAACGAATGCCACCATTGGGGAAAGACGATCCGTCAGGTTCGCCTTGAACCAGAACTTTACCAGCAAATTCCGTAATCACTGAGCCATCGCTTTGCACCGAGACAAAACCATCATGCTTTTCGGCAGTGGCATTGGTGAGCGGGTAAAATACGTGGGCGTAATACAGTGCGCCTTTAGAAACAGCCCAGTCTTTCATTGCTAATGCGACAATATCGGCGATCGAACTATCTAGTGATTCGCCTGTTTGAATCGTCTTTTTTAAGGATCTGAACACACTCTTCGGCAAGCAAGCTTGCATCTTACTTAGAGTAAAGACATCGGTTGCCCACAATTCTTCTAAACGTTTAGGGGCTTTTGGTGGTAGTGGTTCTCGATTGGTGATTTGATAAATTGCTTGAACACGTGCTTCGTTGCCACTCATAATTTATTCCTTTTGGTGATTAGACAAAACATACCAATGTAGCTTTTTAGTAAGCTTACTTTTTCTGTAAATCGGCAATCGTATGAATATATACAATGCTGTTGTCAATCTTCAGGATCGTTTTGCGGTAAGTGCGGCAGATCCAGGACAGTCGATCGAAGTTTCTCCAGACCAGTCGGTGAGGGTTTGGGGATCGCGGTAGTGGCGGGGTGTATTTAGGAGCAATCGCCAGGCTTCGCCGACATCTAACAAGTTATATCGATCGCCATAATGCTCTTTTAGTAAGGCCTGCACCATTGGATAGTAATTGGAGTTTAAATTGGGGAAAATATGATGCTCGGTATGATAGGAAAAGTTGAGGTGGATCAGGTCAAAAAACTTCGGCACACGCAAGGAAACACTGTTGAGCAGAGGATCGTTGATCTCAGTCATCGGGCTGACTAAATGGTTGGTGTAGATATAGAACATCACGCCGCTAAAGCCTAGCCAAATTGGCAGAAAGTAGCCTAGCAGTAGTTTGACAGGATGAAAATCTAGGTAGAACAAAATACTGACATGAATAGCGATGATCGCGAATAATTCAAGGGCAATCGTCACGCGCTCTTTGGAGCTAACTTTGAATGCCGCAGGTGTGTAGGTGGTTTCGGCATTGTTAAACAAAAGTACGGAGGTGAGATTCCGAAAGGTATGCACTCCCCAAGCATTTGCCATCCCAATTACAAACCAAATTGGCTGTACTTCGATCGATGGCACAAACAGATTTTGAATCCATTTCCCCCAGTTTTTTGGTTGTTGCTCTAAGTAGTTGCGATCTGGATCGTCGATCGAGTTGGTTTTGTTGTGATGCTCTCGGTTGTGAACAGCTTGCCAAAAGGTTGGTGGCATCCAGAGCATGGTTAAACCAAGTAAACTCACAACCTTTCTGAGCAACCGATTTTCGATCAGGTTACTATGCATGATGTCATGGATGCTGAATAGCAAAACCACAATGCTGTTACCCATAATCAGGGCAAGGGGCAAATAAAGCCAGAGATAGTACCAGTGCCATCGATCGAGATCATCGGCGATCGCCCAACCTAAACACAAAATCGCCAGATTAATTAGAACTAACACCAGTCTGTCTGGATTTGGCAGAAAGGCCTCTGGAGGCAGCAACGGGCGCAATTTTTTGGCATACGTTGCCTGAGCGATCGCAAAAGTACGATCAGTGTCATGTAGCATAGATATTTGGTTTGTTTGGGCTTTTAGATCGGTGGATTAATTGGTCAAGAGGTTCTGCAAGCAAAAGGTCTTGCCGATCAAGCATCCTGCAAAATTAGCGGATTTGTCAATCTAACTTCCCATTACCAATCACCCATTACCAATCACCCATTACCAATCACCCATTACCCTTTTACCCAGCATCCTGCAAAATTGGCAGATTTGTCAATCTAACTGCTCTTATCCAATTTTTCAAGGTTTAAGATTTTAAGTATGACGAGTCGATCGATTTTGCAACGGTCGTTAGACTATTGATAAATGCCGCATATCCGATTGGGCAAGAAGATTTAATCATAGCTAGATCGATCTCAAAAGCCAGCTTCCATCTTATTTTAAGCGGGCGCTGATTACTTCTATCTTCAGCGAGATATGTTGATTTGGTAATCACATCTTCCAAAATGTTTTTTGTGATCTCGACGTTTTCTAAATCTGTAATTTGCTCAATCTCATCGCCCAAAACCTTTGAGAGTATCTCAAAATCAGCCAGTAACCAAGTCTCGAAATTTCTAATTGCTAAACCGCCAATACTTCGATCGATAACTGGGAGTTCATTCTCATCTAAATGATTAGCTCGAATTGTCTCCAAAGCCCGTTCCAAAGCCTGCTGTCTCTGAATTTGGACATCATCAGCATCAACCACGATCGCGATTAGATCTACTTCTTCAGGCTTCCATGCGATGATCACCTGTGCAAGGTACTTTGGCTCTAAAATCGAATGCCCACCTCGCAACTTATAAGAGCCACGCTCTTTTAAAGTAGGATGTCTCTGCACAAACTCACAATCAGACAGTTCAATGCTATTTAGCTCCCTTCTAATCAGAGTATGGAGTGCGCCCTCTTTCTCTCTGTCAATAACTTTGCCCCCATCTTCTGGCTTGACATAGGGAATACTTGCTCCTAGTTCTGTTTCTCCCTCCGCAATCAGCCCAATCTTGATCGGACGACTCATGTGGGATTGCCTCCGAATATATTCGTAAACCAAAGCTCACCTAGCGAACCATCGTAAGCTTCTAAGGCCTTTTGAAAACGCACAGAATCTATCGGTAAGGCATGGACTTGAGTTTTACCTTCATCATCCAACTCAACGGCACGGACTTGATGCGGTTCCACATAATTTAGCAGCACAGGTGAATGGGTGGTAATCAATACCTGAACTGGCTTACCAGTAATCCCTTCAGTAGAGACAGTTTTTAATAGCTCCATCATTTTGCTCAATAGCCAAGGGTGAACACCATTCTCAATCTCTTCAAAACAAATGATACTTGGGGTGTTTTCTTGGTAAAGTGCCGTCAAGAAAGCCAAAATCCTCAGTGTGCCGTCAGATATATCCGATGCAGGAATGTGATGTTCTGAATATTTATCAATTAATTCTAGCGAGAAGGTTTGATTATCTCCGCGTGGAAGGGAGATTTTATTTATGTTTGGAACAAGCTGTCTTAAACGATTCTCTAACTCATCGAAACCTTCACGATTGGAGAGCAAAATATCAACTAAAGCATAGGCAATCCCCTGCCCTGTCCTTTCTATGCTTTTTGATGGAGTGTTATTAGATAAATTAATTGGAGCAAAATCGTAAACACTAACCTTTCTTAGAGCATGACCCACTGGAGAGTCTGAGTAGTTCCAATTAGTAAGAAATTGTCTTAAATCAATTGTATCTAATCCATCTCTGCTGTCAGAGATAGTCATAGTTCGCTTGTGATAGTTCAGGTTAACTGATAGTTCTGAGACAGTATTAGTTGCTATGTCAGAAGAGGGAGTAACGATTTCAAACACAAGATAGTCTAGAGTTCCATGCCAAAATTTAGACTCAATATTTTGATTATTGCTCAGAGACTGTAAAGATGAAGTGAAGAAAGGTAATATCTCCTGACTGTTTGTATTAGCTATAAGAGCTTGCAGGAAATTTGATAATACTGCCAACGCCTCGCAAATGTTGGATTTTCCTGAACCATTTGGCCCAATAAAAACAGTTAATGGCTCTAGGTCAACTTCGGTGTCGTAGAGGCTTTTATAGTGCTGAACTCGTAGTTTAGATAACATTAGTTCATTGGATTAAGAATGCTTGCCCATTTTAGCGCACCTCAATAGCCCAGAGCATTTTCTGGATTCAAAGGAAATATCTCACTTCAAATAGCATCTTGGTAACTTCATCCGCAGGAATAGCAGGACTAAAAAGATAACCTTGCATGGCATCACATTTGAGCGATCGCAGGAATTTCAACTGTCCGACCGTTTCTACCCCTTCGGCAATCACTTTGAGTTTGAGACTGTGTGCCATTGCAATGATCGCCGTGGTAATTGCAGCATCATCATTATCCGTAGTAATTTCACGAATAAACGAAGCATCGATTTTGAGCTTTTCGACTGGGAATCGTTTTAAATGAGACAGCGAAGAGTAACCCGTGCCAAAATCATCGATCGAAATATGAACACCTCGATCTTTGAGTTGTCGCAGGGTTTCGATCGCAATATCCTCATCCTTCATCATCACACTTTCAGTGATTTCCAGTTCCAAATAATTAGGGTCTAAACCTGTATCTGCCAACACTTGGAAGACTCGTGCCGCGAGATTATATTCTTGAAACTGACGCGCTGAGAAATTAATCGCGATTGGAATGGGAGGTAGCCCAGCATTTTGCCATGCTTTATTTTGAGCACAGGCCGTCCGTAACACCCATTCGCCAAGTTGGACGATCAAGCCATACTCTTCAGCAATGGGAATAAAATTAGCAGGTGCAACCAAACCCAGATCGGGATGTTGCCAGCGTACCAGAGCCTCCATGCCAATAATTTGACCTGAGTACAAATCTACTTGAGGCTGATAGTAAACTCGAAATTCTTCCTGAGCGATGGCCCGTCTAATCCCCTTCTCAATCACAATATGCTCAAAGGCACGCGCATTCATCGCACGGGTATAGAGTTGATAATGATTTCTGCCCTGCTCCTTAGCCCGATACATCGCGACATCAGCATTTTTGAGTAAAGTTTCGGCATCTCTACCATCGTGAGGATAGAAGCTAATCCCAATGCTGGCAGTGATATGTAAATCCTGATTACTAATTAAGAAAGGCGACTCCAAAGCTTTGAGAATCTTTTTGGTCACAGCGATCGCATAGTCTGCTTGATGGATATCTGGCAAGAGAATCATAAACTCATCTCCACCCATACGCGCTAGGGTATCGCTGCGCCGAATGCAACTATTTAAACGTTTTGCCACTGCCTGCAAAAGTAGATCACCTGTGGCGTGTCCCAATGTATCGTTAACAAATTTGAATCGATCGAGATCGAGGAACATCACAGCCAGCGATGGCGATGTCTCGGATTTACGATCGACCTGCTTTAGTTGCCGATCTGCCATCATCAATAGTTGATTCAGTCGATCTTTAAATAGGGCACGATTAGGTAAATCGGTTAGAGAATCATGGAAAGCGAGATGTTTGATGCGGGCTTCGGCACGTTTGCGCTGGATCACTGAACCCAACTGAGTTGCTACGGTTGATACAAGCTGGATCAGTCGTGTCTCTTCGCTGCGTGACCGATCCATAAAAAATACCATCACTGCTACCACCTCATCTCCCGCCAGAATAGGAATCCCCAAACCTGACTTTAAGCCAAACTGGGTGGCAAGTTGATGGCGATTGAACCTAGGATCGACTGCTTTTGTTAGATCCTGCAACCATTCTGGCTGGCGGCTTGACCAGACTCTACCTGGAAGTCCTGAATTGGGGGCAAACTTGATCTCCAAACTGAGCTGCCGAAATCCTGATAGGTTTTGATTACGACTAAACCAAGCGGGACAGCACTCTAGATGGGGATTGACATCACTAAGATTGGGAATCCAGGCTTCACCAAATAGCCAGCCAGTAGTTTCGCAGATCTGTTGGAGCGCAATGCCTAAAGCTGAGTTGAAATCTTCTGAGGTGCTAATTGCGAGTGTGAGACTTTGCAGGAGTTTGAGTTCTTCTTCAACCCGTTTGTATTCGGTAATATCCTCGACTGTACCTTCATAGCCGAGTAACTTACCGTGTCGATCTCGAATCGCACGGGCATTTTCGGAAATCCAGATCACGTTGCCATCTTTACGATATATCTGGGATTCAAACCTACCTACGACATCTTTTTCTTGCAGCAAGCGCATAAATTCCTGCCGCCTTTTGGGTGTGACATAAAGCTGATTGGCAATATCAGTAATCGAATTCATTAATTCTGCGACCGAATCATAACCATAAATCTTTGCCAACATGGGATTAGCGGTGAGATAATGACCATCTTCGGTGGTCTGAAATATCCCTTCTACCGCATTCTCAAAAATACTCCGATATTTTTCTTCAGCTTGGCGTAGAGCTTCTTCTGTTGACTTTTGCTCTGTGACATCATGAATAAGTACAATTTCTGCTTCTCTGCCCTCAAAGATCAGTGGATGGGATGTGGCTTCGACGTAGATTAAAGTGCCGTCTTTCTTGCGATGAAAAATAATACCAGCAAAATCTAAGTCATCTTTTGAACTTGAAGTTGTTAGAGGATCGCGATTACTACCCAAGAGATCGTGATTTCTCGCAGCTTTTTCTAGTGGTTGAATGTGCGCTACGGTCACAGTCAAAAATTCGGAAATACTGTAACCGTAGTGACTGACTGCCGCATCGTTGACTGCTAGGAACTCTAGTGTGTATGTGTCATAAATCCACATGGGATAGGGATTACTCTCAAACAGCAATCGGTAGCGATCGCTTGACTTTTCGGAAAACTCAATCTGTTGCTCAGGCTGTCGATCGCTGATATCTTCAAACCTAGATATGAAGCACAATGGCATATTTTCAGCGTTATGCATCAGATAAAGACTAACGATCACATGAACGATTTCCCCATCTTTTCGGACATAGTGTTGACTAAGTTGACATCGCTCTAACTGCTCTAGTAGGAGCTTTTCCTGCATAAGCAAATAAGTTTCCAGATCGTTAAAACGAGTAATATCACGGTATGAGAGGCAGAGTAGTTCATCCGCGCTATAGTCGAGCAGTTCGCATAAGCTTTGACTAACCTTGAGAAATTGTCCTTCTAGGTCAGTGATAAATACCCCAATTAATGCGTCATCTCTCTGTTTGATCTGTTGCAATCGCTTTTTCAGTTTCTCCTGATCCCCTAGTTCAGGATAAAATGCCTGTAAGTTTCCTAACCCATCATGCTCTGAGCGAACTAATAATTCTGCATCGGTTAACAGCTTATCGGTTAGCGATTTATCAGTAGTCTCAGACTTTTGATTCATGGGTAGAAAAATTTTTTGATTAACCATCTATATTATGGTTTTCGAGCGATTCTATTTCGCATCAAAAAATACAGTTATCAAGAAATATATCTATCTGAGGATTATGGTCGAGCGTTTGCAAAAAATTATTTCGCGCTACGGTGTTGCTTCTAGACGATCGGCGGAGCAAATGATTTTAGCGGCTCGTGTCAGTGTAAATGGTCTTGTTGTGACCGAACTCGGGACTAAATTCGATCCAGAGTTCGATCGAATTTCGATCGATGGCAAGTTGATTGTCACAAGTCAGTCACCCAAACTACTATATTTACTCCTGCATAAACCCCTCAATACAATTTGCAGCCGCCACGATCCGCAAAATCGACCCACCATTCAACACCTTTTACCAGATCGCTACCAGCATCTCTATTCTATTGGTCGTCTGGATTACAACAGTACAGGTGCATTGCTGCTGACCAATGATGGTGATTTAGCCAACCAGCTCACTCATCCTAAACATCACATTGCCAAAACCTATGAAGTATTAGTCCAAGGCAATCCCAGTTGGCAAACATTACAACAATGGCGACATGGCGTTGAGCTAGATGGGAAGCAAACTCTAGCAGCAGAGGTGTCAAGGATAGAAGCAAAAAGTATCTCAAGCCAGACTCTTTTACGAGTTGTGCTGCATGAAGGACGTAACCGTCAGATTCGGCGCGTGGCTGAACAATTGGGACATCCAGCGATCGCATTACATCGTGTGTCGATCGACAATATCCCACTCGGATCGCTGCCATCTGGTAAATACCGTTTACTTACTTCGCATGAAGTTCAGCAAATATGCTCACATTGATGAAGACTAAACTATTGCCATAATTTAACTAGAGCATAGTTGCCCTGACCATTGCTGTAAGCCAATATTATGAATGGGGGCGGAGAGACTTGAACTCTCACGACTTATAAGGTCAACGGATTTTAAGTCCGCAGCGTCTACCATTCCGCCACGCCCCCAGTTAAAGCTTTGCTATTCTAGCGCAACTATTGAGCATTCAGATCGAGTCTGGCAAAAATAGATTAAATTGAGCTAAAACCAACTGTGGCTAATCTGGCAATCAGGGTGGAAAATACTTTCGGTATTCTGACAGAGACAAGGATGGGTAAGGAGTCTAGGGCTTGAGATTCAGACAACAAGCAAGTAGCGCGGTAGATTTTCTGCTAAGGTATCGATCGACCGAGTTTGTAGAGTTTAAAGTTTTCAGGCTTTGATAATTGCTTTTTGGTGTTTTTGGGGTTGAGCCAGTCAGATCATTGGAGTTGACTCTTATTTTCTTCAGTTATTTCATCAGTTATTTCTTCAGTAACCCTTGATTGAAATGGTTTCCTTTATAGACCCAAAGAGGTCTGAGCAATGGGAATAGAACTTCTGACCAGCGTTTGACTTTACCCTTGAGAATGCCACGCGCCAGTTTTGTATAGTTCTTGAGGATGAAAGTATCTTCGATCGCTTGCCATAGGGCATAATTCTCTCCTACCAGTTTCCAGCCATAGCCTTCATCTTGGCATCTGCGCCTGAGTTGATCGTAAGTATAGTCATGCGTATGGTAGACAAATCCATCTGAGTAGACAATCTCATTGCCGTTGAGATGTACTTCTCGTTGGAATCCCTTATCCTCAAAGATATCTATTTTGCCGAAGGGATGTTGCTGCCATTTAGATCTCCTGATTGCGGCATTAACGGTGGAAAACCCCATATTAAAGTGATGGCTAATCCAGTTTTTTGACTCTGAGGTAAAGTAGAAAGTCTCACCACAAGAATCCCAAAAGAACCGTCGCATGTCATGACGTTCTCTAATTTCACCTTGGACTGCGACCACATGCCGATCTACAAATGGAGCTAGCATTAAATCTAACCATTGACGATCGCCAGGTTCAGCATCTTGATTGATGAAAACGAGAAACTCGCCTGATGATTTTTCGGCAGCTCGATCGCGGGTTAAACCGTGATTGAATTCGTGATTGGGGATCTCAAATAATTCGATCGAAAACTCTTCAAGTAATTGCTTAGGATCTTGATTGGAGCCAGAATCAATGATCACAACTTCAAAAGATTTAGTAGTCTCTTGGGCAAATATTGCTTTGAGCGTTTTTTTGAGTAATTCGCCGCCGTTGTATGTGGGAATGATGATGCTGACATCCATATCAGTTAAATGAGCAGATATTAAGATAACGAAAATCGATTTAGGATCTAACTGTGAGATCTAGCTGTGAGATCTAACTGTGAGTAGTGCCATCAGGCATCACCGCTCCTTGGAGTGTTGCACCGTCAAAATTAGCTCCTGTTAGAATTGCACCGCTTAAATCAGCCCAGATCAGCTTGGCATTGCTGAAATTGGCATAACTGAGATCGGAACGGCTCAGATCGGCTCCAATTAAGTCAGCTCCGTTCAGATTTGCACTCGTCAGATTAACTTCTATCAATCCTACTCCACTTAGGTTAGTTCGGCTGATGTTAGTCTTACTCAGGTTAGCCCCGATCATTTTTGCCCCGATCAGGTTAGCTCCTTTGAGCGTCGCGCCAGTAAAATCTGCCCCGATTAGGTTTGTCCCTGTCAAGTCTGCTTCCCTGAGCTTGGTATCTTTGAGCGTAGCATTACTAAAGTTAGCTTTACTGAAGTTTGTCCCACTTAAATTAGCTCTAGTTAAATCTGCGCCACTAAAATTAGCCCCGATCGCATAAGATTCGCTGAGATTTGCTCCACTTAAATCCGCTCCGCTTAAATCGGCCATACTTAAATATGACTCACTCATGTTCGATCCTTTGAGCTTGGCTTTAATCAGATCGGCTCCACTCATAATCGCTCCTGTCAAATTCGTCTCGCTGAGGTCAGTGCCAATTAGATATGACTCGCTAAGATTGATCAAAATTAAGTTGGCTTTGCTGAGGTCAGCATCATTAAAATAGGCACAATTTGCGATCGCGGCACTGAGATTTGCGCCACTAAGGTTGGCATTGGTGAGATTGCTGCCTGAGAGGTAAGCCCTGATCAACACAGCCTTACTCAGATTAATCCCTTTGAGGTTAGCTTTACTTAGATCGGCTTCAAGCAAGACAGCACCGCTTAGATCGGCTTCACTGATATCGATCTGCAAACGATTATTTCTGGCTCGCCACTTGTTCCAGGTACTTACTCTATGCGTCAAAAGGGCGATTTGCTCACTATTTGACATAAATCCCTCCTGACTGATGGGGCGTTATGTCTAAGTTTGTATTGCGACAAAAGTACATTGGCGGATACATTAGCGTCTTTGCTCGAAATTCTGTCTTGATAACGCCAGTAACAGATTAGCAAATTCTAGCAGCCTAAGATTTGATTTCGTCGGCAGGTATCGGTAAATTTCAAGTAAACCTCAAGCAAATCTCTGGGGTGAGAATTGGGGAATGATCTCGTCACGGGTTCCGACTAAGGAAGTCGCAAATCGTTTTGCTAGAGGTGGGACAAATACCATAGGACTGGTAAAGCCTGAGAACAGGTAGAGGTTTTCAGATTCTGGGAGTGTGCCGATCGAAGGAAGTGAGTCATGACTGAAAGCAACCAAGCAATGATGCCATGTGCCTGGAAGTGTGGCTAGAGAGGGTAAGAGTTTGCCAATTTTAGCGCGAATTTCGAGTTCACTTTGCTTGGCATCAATCTTGGCATATGGATCGGTAAGTAATCGACTAAATTGACCTAGCCTCATGGTTCGATCGAAAAATTGAATCGCACCTGGATCGATCGATGGCGGCATAAGTTCGCTGCTTGGAGCATCCCAGAGTCGATCGACTCCAACTGCACTAGCCTCAGATTCTAGTTGAAACCTTTGCATATCAGCAGGCATCACGATCGTGCGTAATTTCAGGTCGGTCGGTGCGGTTTCAATCACTTCAGCGTGGGTGAAGTAAATTCTGGCATCAATCCCCGATCGTTTCAGCAGCGATCGACTCAGCCCTCCCGCACAAACGGCAATATTTTGTCCAGAGAAAGTCTCGCCTCGATCGCTTCTCACACTGCCTTGAGATATTTGCTCGACTCGGACGTTTTGACTTTCGCCACCTGCACGAATGAAAGCGGCATGGTAAGCCTGTGTCAGCAGTTGAGCATTAACATGAGCATGAGATACAGTGAGTGCGCCCGCGATCGAATCAGGGTTGAGTAATGGTTCTAACTCGCAGGCTGTGGCAGGATCGATCGAGGTCAGGGGAATCAGACATTTGTGGTAGAGATCGGCAATTTCTTTCGGATCTCGATCGAGTTCGATCGTTAGCAATAAATCCAGTTGGCGGAACTCGGTATTGGCATCTAGCTCATCGGGTAATTGCCTTTGGCGCGCAATCCCCTCAGCACAAAGTTGTTGAGTGGAGATCGAAGTGCCCGACCAGTAGGGAATACCGCCATAGCTATAACGAGTAGCATTTTGCGCGATCCGATCCTGCTCTAACAACAGGACAGAAAAGCCAACCTGACTCAATTCATAGCTCAATGCTGTACCTGTAATGCCGCCACCGACAACGATCCAGTCGTAAGTTTTCATAATTATTCAGTCAGATATTGGCTATTGGCAACTAGCAATTAACTAGCATCATTCGAGGCTCTAGCCAATTTAACGGCTTGAAAAAAGCTAAAAATCGATAGCGGTAAACTGGCTCCTAAAATCATCAGAGTCGGAATTTTCCCTAACTCTGGTTCGCCCGAAGATAGCTCGAATATGCAGCCGACGAATGCGATCGCCGCCACGATCGACAAGCCAAGAAATAACTGACCTTTAACGTACATAAATTAAAACTTTAAATAAAATCTAGAGAAAAATTGATTTCACTATCATTACTCTACAGCTCATCTAGTCACGCGATCTAAGCTATTGCTAATCTGGGATAACTTTGATTTGATCCAATCGATCGATCGAAAATTGGGCAGCATCGGAAACTTGAGGATGTGGATCTTTGATTAAATAGATCAATGCCGACATGCTTTTGGGGCAAGGCAAATGACCCAGAGCTTCCACTAACCTCTGACGGGTGAGCCAATCATCAGACTGGGCAAATGCGAGAATATGATCGACGGCACGCAGATCGCCAATTTCGCCTAAAGCCGAGATCGCAGCTTGATGTAAAAGGGCTTCTGGCATTTTCAAAGCCCCGATCAGAGCATCATAGGCACGCGGATCACCGAGATTGCCCAACGATACTGCGGCACTAAAGCGCACCAACCATTCTGTATCCTCATAAAAAGCCCGCATCAGTGGCTCAAACGCTCTGGGATCTTTGAGGTAACCCATTGCTCCAGCTGCATCTGCCCGAATCCCATAGTCAGTCTCAGCTTCAAGGATTTTCTGCAAGGCAGGAAAACAAGCTTCAGTTGGTTTGATCCCCAAAGCAAATACTGCCATCGATCGAATTTGCAAATTATCATCGTCAATCAATTTCAGGATCAAAGGCACAGCTTCTTCTGGTGAAAAGTTTCGCAGAGATACCAGTGCTAGGAGTCGATCGCGCGAATTATCACTTGCCAATTGGTTTGCCACATCAGCTAAACTCGTATCCATAATTTTTTGTTACATAACTTAATATATTTATGATTATATGACAAATTTACCGATTACTTACTTTGCCAACAATTTTCTGCTTGTCTTGAATTAGCAAGGATTTGGGCAAATTTTGGGGTTGCAAATTTAACTACTGAGAGCTTATGCTAGTAATAGCTTGATAGATCGGAAAGTGTGGAGTGAGACGATGAGAAATATAAAAGTAAATTTAGAAACAAATTTTGTTGCTAGTTTTAGTGCGTTAGCGATTGCGGCGATCGCTGGAGCGAGTCCTGCTATGGCTAGCCCTGATTCTGGTGTGGTAAATCCAGACTCTGCTAATCCGATTGTTCGATCGCCATCGCAGCTAGTAAATTCAAATCCTAACGTCAGTCCAATCGACTCTGTGCTAGTTTCTGATATCACTAAGGTTAGCCAGATTCGCCAAAATCTCAGTACTGATAGAACTCTAGTTCAAGGTGTAACTTCGGTTTCACAGCTTAGCGATGTGCAGCCAACCGATTGGGCATTCACGGCTTTACAGTCGCTGGTCGAACGTTATGGATGCATCGCAGGTTATCCCGATCGAACTTTTCGTGGCAATCGCGCCCTCAGCCGTTACGAATTTGCGGCGGGTTTAAATGCTTGTCTCGACAAGATGAATGAATTAATTTCTACTGGTTTGGCAGATAAGGTCAGTAAAGAAGATTTAGCAGCTTTGCAACGTCTACAAGAAGAGTTTGCGGCTGAGTTAGCGACACTTAAAGGTCGGGTTGATGCCCTAGAAAATAAGACTGCGCGGATCGAAGCACAGCAATTTTCGACCACTACGAAACTTTCTGGGCAAGCGGTGATCGCTCTTTCAGGCGCTTTTGGTAATGGGGGGCAATTCTTCGCCTCTAACACCAACGGTTCGGGAAATGGCAGAACGGCGGGGTCGATCGACTCTGGTAATGTCAATACAACGGTTAATGCCCGTGTACGGCTGGACTTCAACACTAGTTTTACAGGTAGCGATCTGCTGATTACCCGACTAGAAGCAGGCAATGGTGGCGGTACGGCAGGGAATATCTTGGGTGCAGCCCCAGTGGGAGATGCTGGCAACATTGGCTTTGATACTTTTGGGTTGGACTTCGGTGGGGTCGGCACCAACTTCAATTTGGCAAAGTTACGATATGACTTTAATTTAACTCCCGACATCAGAGCTTCGATCGGGCCTGTGATGCATGTTTACGATCACGTGGATGCTAATAGCTACGCCAATAATGAAGGGGTTGATTTTAGTAATAGCTTCTTCTTGAACAATCCGCTCACAGTTTTGATTAACCCCCTCAGTGGTGGCGCTGGCGCGTTTTTAAACTGGAATCCTGGTAACGGCGCATTTAGCGTGCGGGCATTATATCTGGCAGCAAATGGCTCCGATCCTGGGCGTGGAACAAATAAATCAGGTAGCGATATTGTCACAAATCGCGGTCTGACTGGCGATCCTTATCAGGGCACAGTCGAAGTCGAGTTTGCGCCAAAGAGTGGTGATGCCAAAGGGCCTTTTGCGATCCGCTTACAATACACCCAAGGTTCGATCAGTAATGTCGATGTCAAATCTGGGGGAGTCAACCTAGAGTGGGCATTTGCTAAAGGTGTTGCGGTGTTTGGTCGTTATGGCTTTGGCACGATCGATTGTCGCGGTTTTGCCCTGAGTGGGGCTGGTTGTCCTGCTTATCGCAACTTCGTCAATACCAATGTCACTGCTACGAACCTAAATCCTCAAACGTTTATGGTGGGACTGGCGTTCCCAGATTTATTTAAGCCTGGAGCGTTGGCGGCGATCGCGGTTGGTCAGCCTTTTATCGAAAGCAAGGTCGGTAACAGCACCCAAACTAATGTCGAAGTTTTTTACAACTTCCCAATCACCAGCAATATCTCGATTACGCCTGATATCCAGTTCATTTTTAACCCTAATAACAACAGCGCGAATAGCATGATTACGGTTGGCACACTGCGGACGGTGTTTAGTTTCTAGAGCTTTTTCCGATCGATCGTTTTATGGCTGGCGAACGCTCTGACTGGTTTCCAACATCAATCTGGCATTTTGATTTAGCAGATTCTGTTCAACTCAATGCCAGATTGCTAGAGGCGATCGAACTTGAATATCAACGAGATCGACAAGGTGTAAGTTGGTCAAACTCCTTGGGCTGGCACAGTGTCGATCATCTGCATCAACGCGAACCTTTTAAGGGATTGATGTCGATCGCGCTTCAAAATGCGATCGAGGTGGCTCAAACGATGGCTTGGGATTTGAATCGGTATGCGGTTTCGATCGCTAACTGCTGGTCGATCGTGAATGGGAAGTATGCTTCCAATTATTTACATAATCATCCCAACTGCTTTCTAAGTGGAGTTTATTATGTTAAAACTCCCGATCGATCTGGTGGTTTATATTTTCGCGATCCCAGAGAGATCGTGCATATGTTCCCCGCTCCAGTTTTAGAGGTAACGCCCTGGACTTTGCAGAAGGTCACCTATCAGCCCATCGAAGGTCGAATGCTAATCTTTCCCAGTTGGTTAATGCATGGGGTCGAGCCAAATCTAAGTGATGATTCACGAGTTAGCATCAGTTTTAACATCAGCCTTATCCCAATCTCTCAAACTTAATTAGCCGAGATGTTTACAAATCCACAATCAACCTAAATCTTCTTCAGATAACTGAGCAACTTTCATTAAGGCGATTTCTAGGAAAGTTTCTACCTTCAGAGATTCTATAGCTGGCTGAGCGCAGTCGAAGCCAACGGGTAAATTGTTTCTCAGAAATCCTCCTATTTGATTTTGATTGGTGTGTGGGGTAGAAGCTTGACTTCTTGATTGAGAAATTAAGATATGTCAATAAGACCGCCATATTGAATAAGAAGATTTAAACTGTTAGTCTGTAATTGCATGAACTTCATGTCAAAGATGTAAAAGTGAGTCGTGGGTTTGTGATGATTCGCCGTAAGCAGATTTGTTTTGAGAAATTAAGTTTTATCGTTTTCTCTTTAGCTTTGGTGCAGTTCTCAGACACTAATGAGAATTTTGCTTTTGCTTGGGAGCAACTTGACGATAGTTTAAGTACAGAAATTAGTGCAGAAAGAGTGCGAACAAATCCTGCTATGCTCTCGCAGGTACCCAATCCAATTACCCCCAATCCATCGGAGCCGCCAGTACTAACTTTGCCGCCAGTGCGGGAAGTGCCATTTAAGCCACCGATCCCAGTGACTCCTGTGCCTGGGACTCCTCTAAAAATAACAGGTACGATAATCGTTAAAGAGTTTGTGTTTGAGGGCAACACGGCATTTAGCGATCGAGAGCTAGCCGATGTTTTGAAGGATTTTGTGGGGCGCGAAATTACGTTTGCGCAATTGCTCGAAGCCGAGGCATTAATCACCAAGAAGTATACAGATCGGGGTTTCATAAACTCTGGGGCAGTAATTCCAACATCCGATCGCCCATTCTCTAGAGATGGTGCTGTTGTCATAATCTCGATCGTTGAAGGTGGCTTGGAAGATATCAAGGTTACTGGATTACGGCACCTCGATCCCAATTATGTGCGCAGTCGGGTCGCGATCGCGGCTCAAAAGCCCCTGAATAAAAACCGATTGCTGGAAGCATTACAACTTCTGCAACTCAACCCTCTGATCGACAATATTTCGACCGAATTATCTGCTGGGGCAAGACCTGAACTGAGTTTGCTGGAAGTTAAGGTGGCGGAGAAAGATCCCTTCACTGCACAACTTTTTATAGATAACGCTCGAACTCCCAGTGTGGGCAGTTTTCGACGCGGCATCCAACTCGACCATGCCAATATGTTTGGTTGGGGCGATGGTTTAGGAGTTGGCTTTAGTAATACTGATGGCAGCAATGCCTACGATATCAGCTATTCTTTGCCAATTAATCCGCAAAATGGCACGATTAGCCTTGCATACAGCCGCACTACTAGCAATGTTACTGAGTCGCCTTTCGATCGACTGTCAATTACGGGAGATTCAAATTCTTATCAGCTCACCTTTCGCCAACCCGTAATCCTCAAGCCAAATCAAGAACTTGCCCTTGGTCTGACGGCATCGCGACAAGAAAGCCAGACTAGGTTGCTCGGCGAGGATTTCCCGCTATCGTCTGGGGCTGATGAGCAAGGACGTACCCGCATTTCTGCCCTTAGATTTTTTCAGGACTATGTTGGGCGCAGTTCTGTAGAAGTTTTTGCCCTGCGATCGCAGTTTAGTTTGGGACTCGGTCTATTTAATGCCACGGTTAACGCCAATGCCCCAGATAGCCGATTCTTTTCTTGGCGCGGTCAGGCACAATACGTGCGGCAGTTGGCACAGGACACTTTGTTCTTAGCCCGAACTGATATCCAGTTGGCAGATCGCGCCCTGATGCCGCTAGAGCAATTTGGTTTGGGCGGGTTGCGGAGCGTGCGGGGCTATCGTCAAGATGCGTTTTTGACTGACAATGGAGCTTTTCTCTCCGCTGAGATACAGTTCCCAGTTCTGCGGTTGCCTCAATTGGACGGAATTTTGCAAGTCGTCCCATTTTTGGATCTCGGTACGACTTGGAATAGCGGTGGTCGAGTTGAGCCAAGCAATAGCACTTCGCCTGGGGCAAGTCCGAGTTTTGGGACGTTGCTTGCGGCGGGGGTGGGTTTGCAGTTTAAGTTAGGAGATCGCTTGACGGCGCGACTAGATTACGGGATTCCGTTGCTCAACTTCGATATGGCGAGTAAGCCCGTGTCTGCGAATAATCTGTTTTTCTCTTTAGAGTACAAAGCTTTTAAATAGTCGCAATCGGTTCTGAGGTTTTATATGCAGAGTAGATGCCAAAAATTAAGATTAGTCGCTTTATCGCTGGTTAGCAGTATTAGTTTGAGTTGTCTGACTGAGTTTAGCTCGGCAGAGGCGCAAATTGTCCCAGACCGCACGTTGGGAAACGAGAGTTCGCAGATAACTCCTAATGTCACGATTAAGGGATTGCCATCGGATCGGATTGATGGTGGGGCATTGCGTGGGGCTAATTTGTTTCATAGTTTTCAGGATTTTAATATCGGCGATGGGCGTGGAGCTTACTTTACAAACCCTGCTGGGGTTACCAATATTCTGGGGCGAGTGACGGGGAATAATGTTTCTAATATTTTTGGCACGTTGGGTGTGTTGGGAAATGCCAATCTGTTTTTGATCAATCCTAACGGTATTGTCTTCGGTCAAAATGCGCGGTTGGATTTGGGTGGTTCATTTCTGGGTTCTACAGCCAGTTCTGTGGTGTTTGACAACAACATAGAGTTTAGTGCGACAAATCCTCAAGCTCTACCTTTGCTAACCATAAATATTCCGACAGGTTTGCGATTTAGGGATAATTCGGGGCAGATACTCGTGCGAGGGAATGGACAAGATTTAGGTTTAGATGGTGCAGCAAATGGGTTTAACGCGGCGATTGGTGGGTTGCGCGTGGAGGCTGGAAAGAATTTGACTTTAGTTGGAGGCAATGTAAGTCTGGATGGAGCGATTTTACAAGCACCTGAAGGTAAGGTGACGTTGGGAGGTTTGCTGGCGGCAGGTACGGTGAGCTTTAACACTGACGGTAGTCTGATATTTCCTGAAAGTTTAACGCGAGGGAATGTTGCACTTGTCAATCGATCTGGCATTAATGTGATTGGTAATAATGGTGGTGGGATCGAGATTACAGCAGGAAATATTGATATTTCTGGGAATAGCTTGCTAACTGCTGGGATTGGATCGGGGTTGGGAGGTGTCAACAATCAGGCAGGAGATATCGTTCTAAATGCATTAGGGGGTATAGAGATCGATAGAAGTCGAGTTGAGAATACCGTCAGCCTAAATGCATTCAGCTCTGTGCGTGAAGATGCTATAGGCAATGGCGGAGATGTGACTATTACAGCCAGAACGCTCTCTCTAACAAATGGCGCTCAAATAAGTGCTAGTACTTTTGGAAATGGAAATGCGGGAAATGTGACAGTCAATGCTAGTGATAGTATCTCCTTTGATGGAGTGGGCGGCAATAGATCTGCTAGCGGCGCAAGCAGCTCTGTGGAAAAAGATGCTATAGGCAATGGCGGAGATGTCACTATTACAGCCAGAACGCTCTCTCTAACAAATGGTGCTCAAATAAGTGCTAGTACTTTTGGACAAGGAAACTCTGGAAATGTGACAGTCAATGCTAGTGATAGTATCTCCTTTGATGGGGTGGACAGTGCTGCTAGCGGCGTATTCAGCTCTGTGCAAAAAGATGCTATAGGCAATGGCGGAGATGTCACTATTACAGCCAGAACGCTCTCTCTAACAAATAGTGCTGTAATAAGTGCTAATACTTTTGGAAATGGAAATGCAGGAAATGTGACACTCAATGCTAGTGATAGTATTTCCTTTGATGGGGTGGACATCAATGGATTTCCTAGCGGCGCATTCAGCTCTGTGGAAAAAGATGCTATAGGCAACGGCGGAGATGTCACTATTACAGCCAGAACGCTCTCTCTAACAAATGGTGCTGTAATAAGTGCTAGTACTGCTGGACAAGGAAATGCAGGAAATGTGACACTCAATGCTAGTGATAGTATCTCCTTTGATGGAGCGGACGGCAATAGATCTGCTAGCGGCGCACTCAGCTCTGTGGAAAAAGATGCTACAGGCAATGGCGGAGATGTCACTATTACAGCCAGAACGCTCTCTCTAACAAATGGTGCTGTAATAAGTGCTGGTACTCTTGGACAAGGAAAAGCGGGCAATATTTTTACGAAAACAGAAGCCTTGGTGTTGCGCAATAATAGCAAGATTTCCACAGATAATCAAAATCAAGATGGAGGCAACATCACGATCGATACTGGCGCATTAGCCACAATTCCCAGAGAAACAAGCAATATTACATCCAATGCTCTCGGACGGGGTGGGGCTATCACAGTCAACGCCCAGAGAATTTTCGGCTTTCAGCGACGAACTCGGGCAGAGATTGAAAACCTATTGGGGACTACGGATCTGAGTGGATTCGATCCTGCTGTCAGTCTTCCCAATACGAGTAATATCACTGCCATTTCTACCACAGATGCCACCCTTAGCGGCACAGTCCAATTTAATACCTCAGGCATTGACCCCAGTCAGGGACTAGTAGAGTTAGCTGTGAAAGTAGTCAATCCAGATGACTTGATCGCCCAAAATCCATGCGTGCAAGGTAGAGGTAGTCAGTTTATCGTTACAGGACGGGGTGGACTACCACCTAGCCCCAGCGAAGCCCCAAATAAAAATGCAGTGCGCGTAGATTTAATCGAGCCAGTCACAACATTTGCCACCAAGAACGAAGGGCAACAAAATAGCTCGGATATACCGCTAAGCGCAACTGTGCGACCAGAAAGACCTCTTATCCCCGCTCAAGGATGGATTATTGACAATAAAGGTAAAGTGACGCTAACTGCCTACGATCCCACAAGCAAAGCAGCAAACCGCCTCTCGCAGCGACCTGTAACTAGTTGTTCTTTAAATCCTCAAGCAAAATAGCAAAACCTTCTTGACGCTAACATCTCAAAATAAGAACTCACACCGATTATGACAAAGGGAAATGAAAGCAATGACCGCCATATTAGATAAACAAATATACTCCGATCTCCTCAGTCAAGTTCAGCCCAAAGTCATCGAGACAGAAGAGGAAAACGAACAGTTTTTAGCTGAAGTAGAAAAACTCATGGCGATAGGCGAAGAACTGACTCTAGAGCAAGAATACTTGTTAAAGCTTCTGGTGTCGCTAGTCGAGCAGTTTGAGAGCGAACATTATCAGCTTAAACCCGTGACTCCCCTAGAGATTCTCAACGAACTAATCACCCAGCACAATTTGAAGCAAAAAGACCTCATACCCGTGTTTGGTTCGCAGGGAATTGCATCGGAAGTGATCGATGGCAAGCGATCGATTAGCAAAGCCCACACCAGAGCTTTGGGAGACTTTTTTCATCTCTCACCCACTTTATTTTTTGCTCCCTGAAAAAAACCTGAGGAAACCTAGTGAAGAAGTATCAGCCCAGCAACCCAGCCAATAAAAAGCGATCGCCATTCAATGCATCTCTATGGGCAATCCTGTGGTTTGTCCTTGCCCTAATCCTTTCGATTACATTACCAACTGCGATCGCCCGTATCCCCATATTTGAGGCTACAGCTCAAGTGCAGCAGGATGCTTCGCAGTTAGCGATCCAAGGTAAAGCCGACTATCGCGCTGGCAGATTTGCCGCCTCGGTCAATGCTTGGCAACAGGCAGCAGAAAAATTCGCCACTCAGGGCGATCGACTCAACCAAGCAATGGCACTGAGCAACCTCTCCCTTGCCCACCAGCAACTCGGACAATGGGATCGAGCAAGCGTATCGATCGAATCCAGTTTAAACCTGCTGCAAACTCAAAGCCAAACCCAAGAACAATTGCGAGTTTTGGCTCAAAGTACTGACATTCAAGGAAGGCTGTTATTAGAACAGGGCAAAGCCGAATCCGCACTGGACGTTTGGCAAAAAGCTGCATCTCTCTATGCCCGACTGAACGATAAGGACAAAGTCGCTCAAAACTTAATTAACCAATCTCAAGCACTTCAATCATTAGGCTTATACCGTCGTGCCTGTAAGACAGTCCAACAGAGCTTAAATCTAGACGACCGAACTTGCGATATCTCCGATCTAGGACTGAAAACACTCCAGCAGCAACCAAACTCTGAAACCAAAATTGTCGGGATGCGGAGTCTCGGCGATATTCTGCGCAAAGTCGGTCAGCTCGATCGATCGAAAGGAATTTTAGAAGTTGGTTTGCGATCGTCGATCGAGCTGAATTTAAGCGAAGAAGCAAAGTCTACAGAACTCAGCTTAGGTAACACTTACTATTCGATCGCTCAAAGGGATGAGGAGCGGCAGATAAACTCAAAGGACAATCTGCAATCTGCGCTCACATTTTACAAGTCAGCCATGCAATCTGCGTTGCCCGAAACCCGCATCGAAGCTCGGCTCAATCAACTGCGCCTTTCGTTCCAGTTACCCGAACTCGCAGACAACACCGAAGCCCTAACCACCCAAATTCAATCGGATCTAGCTCAATTACCAACCAATCAAACCGCAATCTACGCTCGTCTCAACCTAGCGCAAAACTTATTCTGCCTCAAGCAGCAGGGAATCACCGAAGCAGAGAGAGCATCCTCTTCACCTCTGGTTCAATCTTGCAAGATCTCGGAAGCAAAAGTTAAAGCCAGCTCCAGCAAGGAAACAATCGACTGGAAAGACATCGAGCAAATTATCAACAGGGCGATCGAGCAGTCACGCAGTTTGCAAGACCGACGAGCAGAAGCATACGCACTGGGTTATCTCGGCGGTGCTCGCCAATTGCAAAAGCAATTTACCGATGCGGCAGCTTTAACCCAACAAGCTGTAGGTTTAGCGAAAAGCTTCAACGCCCCAGACATTGCGTATCTCTTGCAGTGGCAGCTCGGCAGACTTAATATGTCAATCGATCGAAATACCCAAAATAAAGATAGTCTGAGTTACTACGCGAGTGCTTATACTACCCTTCAGTCCTTACGCCGTGACCTTGTAGCGATTTCCTCAGAAGTGCAGTTTTCATTTCGCGACAGCGTAGAACCAGTTTATCGGGAGTATGTGGACTTACTTTTACGGTCGCCCAATCAGCAACTGCCAAATCAGGAAAACCTCAAAAAAGCTAGAGAAGCGATCGAATCGTTGCAATTAGCTGAACTGGAAGACTTCTTTCGCGATGCCTGCTTAGATGCCAAACCCGTCGAAATCGCCAAAGTCGATCCAACTGCTGCGGTAATCTATCCGATTATTTTGGTCGATCGACTCGAAGTAATTCTCAGCTTTCCCGATCAGCCACTCCGTCATTATTCGACTCCAATTACTCAGGCTCAAGTCGATCGATTAATGCTCAACATGCGATCGGATTTACGCGATCCAAGTTCATCAGATTACCTGCCAAGTGCCAGAAGGCTCTATGACTGGCTGATCCGACCTGCCGAAGCCGATCTAGCTAAATATGGGATTAAAACCCTAGTTTTTGTGCCAGATGGAACATTGCGGAATATCCCTCTCGCAGTCGCCCACGATGGGAGTAAATTTCTAGTTGAAAAATTCAATGTCGCACTCACCCCAGGATTACAACTACTCAACCCTCAGCCACTCTCTCGACAAACGATCAAGGCACTGACCGCAGGACTATCAGAATCTCGTCAAGGTTTTACCGCTCTCCCAAATGTGGAATCAGAAATCAAAGAGATTAAGTCTCTGGTTCCTAGTCAAGGATTGCTTAATCAGTCATTCACTGGAGCAAATTTTCAGCAAGCAATCAAAGGCTCTACTTTTCCAGTTATCCACCTAGCCACACATGGACAATTTGGTTCTACCACCGAAAACACATTTTTGTTGACATGGGATGGTCGAATTGGTATCGAGCAATTAAAACAATTAATCCAAGTCAGAAGTGAAGAAACCAGCAAAGTCGTAGAACTTTTGGTTCTCAGTGCCTGTCAGACAGCTCTAGGAGATAAACGTGCCGCGCTTGGGATGGCAGGGATGGCAGTAAGGGCTGGCACACGTAGCACGGTCGCTTCGCTCTGGTCGGTTAGTGATGATGCTACAGCTTCTTTTATGGCTGAGTTTTATCGCAATCTTGCCAGTCAAAAATTCACAAAGGCCGAAATGATCAAGCTGGCTCAGCTTTCACTGATCAAAACATCAAATTACAAACATCCTTTTTACTGGGCTCCCTTCGTTCTGTTGGGGAATTGGCTATAAACTAGCATCAAGATCGCAAAACTCGCACAAAATCCTATCAGAATTTATGCCCCTTTATCTTCCGAGATCTTGATACTTTTGGCTGAATGCTAATCTTTCCCAGTTGGTTAATGCATGGGGTGGAGCCAAATCTGAGTGATGATTCACGAGTTAGCATCAGTTTTAACATCAGCCTCATCCCAATCTCTCAAACTTAATTAGCCATGACGATTATACGTTGTGAGCTTCTGCGTAAATCCGTAGTGCCGCAGCCATTTTCTTTTCATAATCCTCACCCTGAGCATGAAACCAAGCTAGTGTGCTGGAATCTACTTGAACAAGAACATTCAATGGTGCTACAGGTTTCCACCATCGCGACTTACTGAAAAACTCAGAAGTTAATGGAGGAATATCAGAGGTATCGATTTCTTCCTCTGTGAGTGAATCAACTTTCTCCCAATTCGTCTTTGAGATATTGTTCATAGCATTTTCGTTCATAAGGTAGAGCTTTGCGAAGTGAAATAATACGGATTGTTTGCTCGTTTGGTTCTGTAAAAACTACAACCACTACACGCCCATCAAGTATCCCAATTCCAATCCATCGATCCTCTCCATAGTTTTCGCGTTCATCAAGGGAAATACGGAGCGGTAGTCTGAAAATTCTGAGTGCGTCTCCAAAATCAAGATCATGCTTGGCAATATTTGCTTAATTTTTTTGCTGATCCCACTCGAATTTCATGCTTAGATTTTGGGTGACACCTCAATTATACAGAAACTTTGTGGGTAACATCTATTCCAATAAAAAAGTGGTCATCAGCATAACTTAGGCAGCCGTCCTTGGTAAATTCCTTTGACTGAGCCATCTGGCGGCTATTAGCAACATCAAGCCAACCTTCGATCGCATCCTTCAAGTTAGCCATCACTTCATCGATTGTTTCTCCTTCTGTAATGCAGCCAGGAAGTGCAGGAACTTCTGCCCAGTAACCTCCTTCTTCTGCTGGATGAATAACTGCCTTAATCTTCATAAAAATAACCTCGAATTTGTGGTGATACTACCTTGGTGCTCTTTGCCAACCTGCTGCTAACGCTTCTGATTCTGAACAGAACAACCTTTCCCCTTTTGCAGGACTAATGATTGTTCTATCATAGTCTTCCATTCCTGGAATATGATAAAGCTTATCTCCTGTGTTAACCGAGATATTACCCTTGATAACACAACCTGGCATCGTAATCGATGTGATTGGCGGAGGTGAATTGTTAGTAGGCGCAGGTGGGATCGTGCTCAAACGGGTGGGCTTCGTAATCGATGTGATTGGCGGCGGTGAACGGTTAGAACTAAACTGCATCTGAAACAGTACAATGGCAGCCAAAAAACCGATACCAAGGGCAGTTTCTAGCAATCCACGTTTCCGATTTTTTTGTTTGGATGTTACAGTCTTTATCTTCTGTGGGGTTGATGAATGAGAGACAACGCCTTGAATTGAAACCCCAGAAGCAGAAATTTTCCCATCTGTTCCAGTTGTCAATTCGTAGAAGATGGTATCTCCAACTTTTGGGCGACGACCTGTTGTTTTTACGGCACTGATGTGCAAAAAGACTTCTTTACTACCCTCACTGGGTTTGATAAATCCGAAGCCTCTGTCATCATTCCATTTTATTAATTGACCCTTATTCAAACCAGATTTCATAAAGAACCTCACCGTCTTGATTAACCAGAATGATTATACATTGTGAGCTTCTGCCTAAAATCGAATCAATTCATCTCATCCAATAATTTAATTGTACGATCTTTCACATCCAAGACTCGATAAACCGATGTCTCCGCTTCTCTGCCTTTGAGCGCAAAATCCCCGACAAATTCGACCTCAAACTTGTCATCCAATCTTCTAGAAGTTTCCTGACTAATTAAAATGTGATAAGCACCGCCATCAGCTTCTTTGTTCAGACTTTCCAAGCGTGATGCCACATTCACAGCATCACCTAAAACCGAGTATTCCAATCTCTCCTCACTGCCTAAACTGCCAGCAATTACCATCCCAGAATTAATCCCAATCCCAGTAACTACCTGTGGTAAACCTTGGGCAATCCGATGTTTATTCATCTCGATCAGTTGCTTTGCCGCCTCAACTGCTGCCATCACCGCATTTTGAGCATCTTTCGATCGATCTTGCTCAAGATCGTGAGGAATCGGCACACCAAACACCGCCATCACCGCATCACCAATATACTTATCCACCATGCCGCCGTGTTGCAATACGACTGAGGCGATCGCCCCCAAATATTCATTTAACAAAATCAAAGTTTCGGCGGGTTGCTGCTTCTCCGAGAATGTACTAAAGTTTCGCATATCCGTAAATAGAACTGTGACATAAACTTCTTGTCCAGCAATCCGACCTTCTTTAATAAACTGCTCCCGTTGCGCCCAAATCACATCCACTAGCTCTTTCGAGACATGTCGAGAGAATAATCCCGTCAACAGTTTTCGATCGGCTTGCTCCTGCGAAAATTCATAGGCAGTAACGAGTACATTTGCGCCCACTAGACCGATTACCGCAGGAAAAAATGGCAACCACCATGCCAGCATGAAGGCAAAAGTAACAGAGCCGCCGAGGGTGAGAACTAAGCCAGTCAAAATTAGCCAATTTATAATTACATTGCGAGTCAGAACTGAGATCGCCCCACCAGCGATTGTCCAGAGAATAATCCATACTGCTTCCCATTCTTCTGACCAAACATCAATAAAGGGACGATGATCTATCCCTGCACTGATAATTTGACTGGCAATATTGGCATGAAACTCTACGCCATACATCACCTCATCTTCTGTACTAAAGGGCGAGGGATAGCTATCTTTAATGCTGATTGCCGTGACCCCAATTAACACAATTCGATCGTGCAGTCGTGCAGGGTCAATTTTGCCTTGGAGCAGATCGACGGCAGAGATATGTTTAAAAGAACCTTCTTTGCCACGATAGTTGATTAGAACTTGATAACCACTTGAATCGATATTGCGATAGCCACCATAATTAGATCTGATTCTAGGAATAACTCGATCGCCAACCGAAAACCTGACTAATTCTCGATCGAATTTAATTGGCATATTTGCCTTTTTCTCCAGATACATTTCAGCTAGTAAAAGCGGAAAAGATCCCTCATCAACTGCTAGGATGGCGCGTCGGATCAGCGAACCAGAATCTGCTGGCAAATTGGCAAATCCTGCTTGGCTAACATCAGCTAAATCTTGGGGCAAACTAATTCCCTGTTTCCCAGTTTCAGCCAAGACTGTGACATTCACAACATTTCCTGCGGCTTTAATTGCGGCGATTAATTCTTTCCTTCCCTCGCCTGATGGTAAATCGAGAATCTTATCAATCCCGATCGATATAGGTTTTGCCGCCGAAATTTTATCCACTAAATCCGCAAACAATCGATCTGACCAGGGCCATTTGCCTTGACGCTGGATATCGGACTCACTGATTTCGATAATCACAATTCGATCGTCTACTGATTCGGTAGGACGGAGCCGAAATAGATAATCTAAGCTTTTTAAATCCAACGCTTGAAAACCCCCAGCCCCCCGAAGTCCCAAGACTCCGATCGACATGCTAAACGCGATCGAACTCGCAGCAAGAGAATGCTGATGTCGCTTCCAAAAATTTCCTAGAGTTAGAAAGTACCTATTTAGCTGCATCGCTCTATTTCGGGATATTGGATATTGGTTTCTTTACTCACAACTATTGGATAGTATCAAGCTCTTCGGGCAATATTACTGGAATCTCTGCACTTATAAACCCAGATTTATCACGAGTCACAATTGCATCTACGTTATGTACTACTCCACAGACATACTGTACTGCATCCTCAAAATCATGGAAATTCAGGGCAATAGCCTGCTCCAATACATCTCGATCTACTGTACAAATATATAGATCTGTCAGGATTTGGGTGATTGCATCTTGGGCTACTAATGCTCCTGCTGTCTTACGGACGATGTAATAGATGTTGGTGATCGTAGTTGCTGCAATAAATCCCTCAATTTCTCCACTATCGATTCGCTCAAATAGCCTCACCGCATTTTCAAAAAATGGCAATCGCTCTTGTAAGAAGTCAAGAACTATATTGGTATCAATCAGAACTCGCATTATTGATACTTCTCGGTGAGAAAGGTCGCATAATCTTCTTTAGGTAAGGAATCACCAGTTGCTACCGAACTTTTTGCGATCCCTCGAAGTCGAGATAGGTTTCCTTGGTTCAATTTCGGAGGATTTTCGCGTTTTAGTGATTCTAAGAGAGTTTGCACCAACTGCCAGCGATCGCTAGTTGATAGTTGAATTGCTTGCTTTTGCAGTTCTTGTAATGTCATTTAACTCTTTATCTTTATACATAATCTAACCCAAATTGAGGTTTCTTTGATGGTAGCGACTTGGGTTACTTACTGTGGAACTAGTTGCGTATTACACTTGTCCGATCGGGTACTTGATTATTACATTTAGGGACACACATGAGACTTAAGGTTGTTGTCTGGGGATTGGGAGTGAGTGTTTTTACAGGTGGTTTTTTGACGACAAGTCTAGCAGCACTGGCGGATAATATTGAGCTTCAGGTATTTAAATCGATCGATGCCCAACAAGTTAACTGCCCCGAAAAAATTACTGTCGTAGAGCAAGGCAGACCCTATCGTGAGGGTGGTTTTACGATCGATGGTTCTGCCAAGTTGAGCAAAATCGCGGATAAATTTACTGTTGCTGCGAAGGATGCTTTTAGTGTGACATGGGTTGCCAAACTGAAGCCACCGTTCATGACCTGCAAAGGGACTGCGGGTGTATTTGGTAAAGATAGAGGGTCGTCACACATTCGATCGAGGTTGATTGATGGCAAGATCTACTTGATCCTAGACATGACAGGCTCAAGCGATGCCAACCGCCTAACTCCTGCGATCGTTCGTAGTGGCGTAAAAAACGGAAACCCTTTCTGGAGTTGGTCTGGTACTGATTAAAAGCAATTGTATTTACCAGACTCTCTGTTTACTAAAAATCTTATGAAATCTCGAATACTAAGAAACCTGTAGGTTTTCCTGTGGAGAATCTCCAATTTTCAACCTAGATAGGGTGAATCTTAAGTTTAAGATTCATTTCAGAATTTTTTTTAGACAACATAAAAATAGAGAATACTTAATGTAGGAACTACAAGTCGTCCTTACTAAATTTAAAAGTACTTCTATCTTTGAGCATAAATAAAAATGAGTAATTTTTCCAGAAGAAATATTCTTCAATTCGGTGCGGGGCTTGTTGGTACAGGTTCGTTGACAGCTTGGTTAGGATCGGACGCAATAGCCGCAGCCCTTCAGAATCGAGTACCTCTCCCAAACTCCAACCAACTTGTTAGTGAAAATCCAGGGAGTTCACATACTGGCAGCAATTTGACACCCGATCAAGCATTGGCAAAACTGATGGAAGGAAACAAGAAATTCGTTGAACGCAAGCGCACTAATCCCAATCAAAGTTTTGCCCGCCTTACCGAAGTTGCAGCAGGACAAGCCCCATTCGCAGCTATTCTCGGTTGTGCAGACTCGCGAGTAGTGCCCGAGATTGTATTCGATCAAGGTATTGGCGATCTGTTTGTCGTGCGTGTAGCTGGCAATATTGCGATCACCGAAGATATTGCCAGTGAAGAGTATGCAATCGGTGTTCTCGGAGCACCTCTGCTGATGGTTTTGGGACATGAGCGATGTGGTGCAGTAGCAGCAGCTCTAGCAGGGGGAGAATTACCAGGTGTGATTGAATCTCTGGTATACGCGATTCGACCAGCAGTTCAAGCTTCCGAGAAAGAGTCTGGAGATCGCCTCACAAACGCGGTCAAAGCAAACGTGCGATTACAAGTTGAGAGACTAAAAGCTTCTTCTGTAATTGCTGCCGCGATCAAAAAAGACAAGCTCAAGATCGTTGGTGCTTACTATGACCTCGATACTGGCGCAATTAGTTTAGTCAGCTAGTTTGAGCCGATTTGAATCGATCTTTACACGCCAGATCGAAAAAAGTGTGCAAAGATCGATCTTATTCGCTCAACTTTACATTTACTCCCTTGTTCGCGCCGAAGATTCACCAAGAGACGATCGATCGAATCAATCAAAGGGTTGATCTAGTTGATATTGTCTCCGAACATGTGGTGTTGCGGAAAAGCGGCAAAGACTATCGTGGTGTGTGCCCATTTCATAACGGCAAATCTGTCACATTAAGCGTTAGCCCCACCAAGCAGCTTTATCACTGCTTTTCTTGTCAGGCGAGTGGTAATGCGTTTAAGTTTTTGATGGAAGTTGGAGATCGATCGTTTAGTGACGTGGCGATCGATCTAGCCCAAAAGTATGGCGTACCAGTTCGCACACTCGAACCCGAAAAGTCTCAGGAACTGCAAAAGCAACTTTCTCTGCGCGAGCAGTTGTATGAAGTGATCGGCTTGGCTACCAGCTTTTACCAACACGCCCTGTCTTCACCGCAAGGCAAAGCTGCCTTTGATTATGTGTTTACCAAACGCCAGATCAGCCAAGCCACAGCTCAGCAATTTCAGATCGGTTATGCCCCCGCAGGTTGGGATACGCTCTATGGTTACTTGGTCAACCAAAAGAAAATACCCGTATCGTTAGTTGAGCAAGCAGGCTTGATCGTGCCGCGCAAATCGGGCGGTGGTTATTACGATCGATTTAGAGATCGCCTCATGATCCCAATTATGGATTTAAAGGGACGTTCGATCGCCTTTGGGGGCAGAGCTTTGGGTGACGAGGAGCCGAAGTATCTCAACTCACCCGAAACACCGCTATTCAAGAAAGGCTCGATCCTGTTTGGCATGGATAAAGCGCGGGATTCGATCGCGCGTACCGATCAAGCAATCGTGGTGGAAGGGTATTTCGATGCGATTGCCTTACACCAAGCAGGGATCGCTCAAACTGTGGCAACGATGGGTGTGGCACTGAGCAGCGACCAGATCCGCCAACTGCTGCGCTATACCGAATCCAAACGAATCGTGCTCAATTTTGATGCTGACAAAGCGGGGATTAATGCGGCGGAAAAAGCGATCGAGGGCTTCAAAGATTTAGTGTTTAACGGTACGGTTCAGCTTCGCATTCTCACGATTCCCGATGGCAAAGATGCCGATGAATTTCTCAAATTGCATAGCCCTGCTGCTTACGGACAATTACTCTCTGATGCGCCACTATTCCTCGACTGGCAGATCGAGCAGATTTTGAATGGACAGAATCTCAATCAAGCGGATCGATTCCAACATTGCAGTCAGGCGATGACACAACTCCTAACCAACTTACCCGACACATTTATCCGCACTCACTACATCCATACTTGCGCTCAAAAGCTAGCTCAGGGCAACTCTCACTTAGCATTGCGACTAGAACAAGATCTGCGTCGTCAGTTACGTTACACACGTTGGTATGGTCATCGTCATCAAGCCCAAAAGACCACGACCACATCGGCTCTTCACACGGCTGAGACCCAAATCCTCCAAATCTATTTGCACTTCCCACAGCATCGCCTCATGGTATGGGAACTGCTCGAAGCGGAAGATATCGGCTTCAGTCTATCGAATCACCGTCATCTCTGGCAAATGATCCTCGATCTGATGGAAGCGGGACAAACTAGCCTAGACCCAGAAGAACCAGTGCTAGATTATCTGATCCAACAACTGCAAACTACTTGTGCGGAAATTCCAGTCTTGGCAGGTCAATTGCATCACCTCCTATGGTTGGATGAGAACGCCCACGTTGCGCTCCTACGTCCAACGATGGTGGTTAAAGCCGCAATCGCCCGTATCCAATTGGTCATGAGCGAAAAGCGATATCGTTACTGGCGCGACCTGTGGGAAAAGATCGACCTCAAAGCCAATCCAGATTTGGGTCACTATTACCAAACCAAAATCCAAGCCGAAAAAGCCTGCACCCTAGAATTACAGAGACAAATCGAAGTCACCTTCGCCGACCTGATCGAGGTTCCCTACCAAGGCGACGACTGGCAAGAGGTCTAGTTCATAGTCGAGCAGAAATACAACTCTATTAGTCAGAGATAATTTTAAAACCTGTTCGATCGAATTCCAATATCTTGGTGTTTTAGGTTTTGGATTTGAGATAGATTTTGGAGGTCGATCGATGGATAGAAGCCCTATCACGTTTCAATTCTCAGCCAAACAGCGATCCAAATCGGCGATGCTGGTAAAGTCTAACAAATCTTCACTCCATTTTTAGTCTACTCCCAACTCCTCCAACCAGTTTGCCTTCTGATTAAAGAATTTGCCATCCGCTATTTGGTTGCATAGGACGATTTTGATGTTGCCAGATCAGGTTAGTAGCATCAGCAGCAGAGAGCGGACGACTAAAGTAATAGCCTTGAATTGCATCACACTTAAGCGATCTCAAAAGAGATTCCTGTCCATGATTTTCGACCGCTTCGGCGACCGTTTTAAGCCCTAAACTATGCGCTAGAGCGATAATCGTTGACGTGATCGCTGCATCTTGGGGATTTGTGAGAATCTCGCGCACAAATGAGCCATCAATTTTGAGCTGATCGATCGGTAGACGCTTGAGTTGTGATAGCGAAGAATATCCCGTACCAAAGTCGTCGATCGAGATCTTTACGCCCATTTGTTTCAATCTATTTAAAACCGCAACCGCCGTCTCAATATCTTGCATCACCGCAGTTTCAGTGATTTCTATCTCTAGAAACTCAGGGGCTAAATTAGAATCATGTAATGCCCATTTAATCGACTCCTCCAAGTCATATCGTTGGAATTGGAGTGCTGAAAAATTAACGGCAATCGTCATTGCTGGGAAGCCTGCAACTTGCCATGAGTGGTTCTGCTGACAGGCAGTTTGGAGCACCCATTCACCGATCGCGGCAATCTGTCCATGTTCCTCAGCTAAAGGAATGAACTGAGCAGGATTGATCATGCCTAGCGATGGATGTTGCCAACGCACTAAAGCTTCCATTCCAATAATCTTGCCACTACCCAGTTCCAGTTGTGGTTGATAGTAAACCAGAAGTTCCTCTCGACTAACAGCACGGCGCAGATGATTCACCAACATCAGATTTGCCAGAGCCGTGTCATTCATCCCTGTGGTGTAGAGTTGACAACTATTTCTCTGCTTGTTTTCTTTAGCCCGATACATCGCCGTGTCAGCATTTTTTAACAGTGAGAGTGGTTCCCCACCATGCTGCGGAAAGCAAGCAATCCCAATACTAGTCGTCACATGGAGTTCGTAACCATCGAGTAGAAATGGGAGACTGCAAGCTGTAATCACTTTGTGCGCCTGATTTACGGCATCTTGGGTAGATTGAATTTGTGGCATCAACAGCGTAAACTCATCACCACCCCAACGGGCGAGGGTATGAGATGAGTCGATACAGCGATTCATCCGTTCGGTAATATCTTGCAAAAGTCGATCGCCAAAGCTATGTCCCAAACTATCGTTGATTGTCTTAAATCGATCGAGATCGATAAATAGCACAGCCAGCAGACCATGATTAGACTGAGCTTGTTCTAGGGCAAGATCTAATCTTTGATTGAACAGTTGACGGTTGGGCAGCCCTGTGAGCGTATCGTGAAAAGCTTGATAGCGAATCATCTCTTCAGCCTGTTTGTGTTCGCCGCGTTCGATCGACATCGCCACCATGTCTGAGATGGAACTAGTAAAGCTCTCTTCTTCAACTGTCCACTGACGAGGTAAGCCAATGTGCTCGATACAAACCACACCTAACACCTGATCGCCGCGCCGAATTGGAGCATCTAGCATCGATGCAATCCCCAGTGGCTTGAGATAATTACTATGAAACTCTCTAGTCCGAATATCAGTTTCGGCAATGTGAACGGCGATCGATCGATTATCTTCTAATGCTTGAAAGTAGCTAGGATAGTCAACCGCTTTAAGTTCCTGCCCGTGGGAGTGAGTTTTAGAAAAGGCTTCATAGAGGTCAGCACAGATGATCTTACTGTGGGTATCGTCGTAGAACCAGACACTCACACGATCTGCGCCGATACTAACAGCACAGTTCTGGGTGATCAGATGCAGTGCCTCAGATAGGTTGCCATCATTTAATGCTCGATGTTTTGCGAGTTTGACCAGAGTTTGTTGTTGGATTTGAAGTCGGTCTTTGGTCTGTCGCAATGAGAGCGTTGCTTGGTCGATCAGTCGGCGCGATCGATGGGGATTGCTGGTAGAGAGCCAGACCAGAAAACCCATGACTCCAGCCAGAGAGCTTCCACCCAGCCACAGCCACAAGTTTGCTGAAGTAGTTCCACCCCAGCCATCATGGGGCACGGCAGCAATTTCCCAAGAGCCGACACCAGCGAGTGTAACTTCAGCAACTTCAGGATCTAGCTGAAACACACGTGAGTTTCCCCACAACACACTGCCCTCGATTCCAGCAATATTTTTGCCGCGCAAGGCATACTCGATCGAGTTAGGCTGAGATCGAACTCCTAATTCTGACTCTGCCAAGATCGCCTTAAAATCGATCCGCGCAATCACCATGCCCCAGTATCGATCGACCCTACCCTGATTCAGAAACACGGGTAAGTAAGCCAGCAGTTCCTTTTTTCCTGTCACGGCATCGAAAGAATCGGCGAGCGCAATACTTTTATTCTCGATCACGCGGGGAATGAATCCACTCCGATCGAGGTCTCGATCGGGAAGCACATCACTGACCAAAAGATTTGCACGGGCGGAAAGCGGATAGACATGACTAATTTTGGTGTCTTTGGCTAATAGGATCGAGTGAATCCCCGCCTGCTTTGCCTTCATCCGACTGGCAATCTCTTCAAACTCAATTTGACTCAAACTTGGCTTAGCCTGAATATATCCAGCTAGTTCCCATAGAGGATGTAAGTACTTCCCTAAAGAAATACCAAGTTTCGCTTCGATCGTTTTGACTTGACTCGCTGCCCCAAGCCGCTTTTTTTGCTGATATTGTCCATTCACAACTTGCTCAATAATCCAAGTGCTACCGAGAATCACCACCGCAGTGCATAAGGCAGAAACGATCGGAAACAAGTGGAAATAGGTAATCCTTTTGCGGCGCAGCCAATCATGAGCTGTCTGACGCAGAATTTGTTGAGACACCTCAACATTATCAGCACAATCAGGTGGCATGAAAAATCCCCTCAAGTATTCCTCGCCATATGTACGTGATTAAATCCAAACTAGCCACTAAACTTACTAAATTCTAATATTAACCATACTTTACTAACCCTTACAGCATCAGAGAATACATAGAGGTTCGATCGAACTGCTGCAATCATAAATCAGTCGCCGTAGGGATCATCCTCATCGGGTACAAACAAAGGCGCAAATTTTACCTGATGACCATTTTTGCGGGTCGGAATCTTTTGCAGGATAGCTTTGAGTGTAGCAAGAATCTGATCGGGTCTTTGTTGTTCGATTTTGTTCACCGCCGCTAGAACTAGATCCTGATCGAGATCGGCGATCGAATCTTTAATCTTGGCAGCAGAAAGGCTGGAGTCGATCTGGCGTAAACGATGCACCATTGCTTCTTGAAATGGCATATCCGACACAGGTGGGTAAAAATTGCGCCCATCTTGACCGCGCATTACAGGTGGACGAGGGAACTTGAGAAAGACTGGTTGGGTGAAATGCGGATGGCGCACCATTAATTCCCCTTTTGGTAAAGTCGCTAATTTTGTCTTGACCGCAGGTGAGAGCGTACTGTAGCCAGGGGTTGCCAACTCATCCATATCCATCCGCCCGTATAAGCCTGTGCCGCAGTTACCGACGATGCGTTTATGAACTTGAGATCGAAACTGTTGCGCCGAAAACAGAACTTCGCCCAAATATCGCCCACGCTCGGAGATATCAAGCAATGTCTTTTTGAGATAAGTTTCACCTGTATCCGAAGCCGCGTATTTATTTAACTCATCGACGAAAATCACCACTCGTTCCACACCTAGACTGTTTTGCTCTAGTAACTCGCGGATTTTACTGACAATGCGGGTGAACACAAGATCCTGAGCGGTTTGATCGATATTTGCCACATCTACGACATAGATATGACTTTTCTGGAATTTACCCCAAGGCAGATCGCTTGAAGCATCACTATTACCCACCAAACCTTTACAGCGATTGGTGATATTCATCAGGCGGTTTTTGACTTTGTAAATTGTGGCAATGTGATGACTGTGCCATTCTTTTTTATTATCCATTTCCATATCTTCAATCACCCGCCCAAACCACTCTTCTAATCTTTGGAAATTAGTGACTTTAACACCAAGCGTATAAGCAGGATCGGGCTTACGGATAATTTTCTCTTCGATTAATGAGAGTACAGCATCAGCTTTAGCATCAACATCATCACGATTGAGTAAAACATCCGTAAATTCAAAAATCTCATTCAATCCCCACTGCAACGCTGAGACATTGTGCAAGAGGTCGGGATGGGTGCGTAAAGTGTTGAGGTTATAGCCATCCGCCTTATATGGCGCGTAATAATGCACATCCTCAAACGGAGTTGCAGGGATGCCAAGCTTATCGTAAACCTCCACTTCTTCAGGTGTAAGCTGGCTTGACTCTATTGGCGGTAAATCTAAATAGAGCAGATCGGGGCCCTTAACATTAAAAAATACGGCAGCGACACCCTTTTCAGGATCGGTGGGATAGTAATGCGCGAAGATGCTCTTAAGCAAAAATTCCACCAACGAGGTCTTGGTCGCCAGTCCCGACACGCCCGTAATGTTTAAATGTGCGGCTTCTGGCCCCAACAAAAAATCGGCATCCAAATACACAGGTGAGTTCATCCCGCCTTTAACATAGACCCCAACAGGAATACCGCGTTTTTTCTCGACATACTCATCCATCCGCAGCGATCGCAACACGGCTTCATCATTCGCAAGATAAACTGGCCCAATCGGCACAGGCTGCAATGGTTCTTCTGGCTCCATTCTCAGCACTGCGGCTTTGTAAGATCTAATTTCTGGTCGTTTGGTCGGCGCGACATCGGCAAGTTGCGGATCTTGATCGGCTCCGATGTAATCATGCAGGGCTGAAGCCAGATCGGTATAGCCGTGCGCTTCTACGACAATCCCATAGATATCCCACTGCGTCGCTTTCGCACTACCAAAATTACGTTTGGATGGCTGAGGCACAGTGATTTTGACAATCGTGCCAATCCCTACAGGCGAGTCCAGTTGTGTCCAGAAATTAAATGTGTCAGGTGTACTGGGATTGCTCTCTGTGGCAAATACGCGCCCGATTAGCTGCGGCTCAGTTTGATTAGACATTGCAATTAGTGGATATTACTAGAGAAAGGTATTACGCCAACCCAGCCAGGATTGGGGTGCTTCCATAGGATAAGCTATTCTAGAGCTAGCCTGTGGATCTGAAACTATGATAAATCTTGAACTGGAAGAAAAGCTAAACCAATTGCGACAGATCTTAACTGAGTCACAGCGAGTTTTGGTGGCTTATTCTGGCGGCATTGATAGTACGTTAGCCGCGAAGGTGGCTTTTGATGTTTTGGGAAACGATTCGATCGCGGTGACCGCAAATTCACCCTCGTTAATGCCTGCGGATTTAGAGGATGCCAAAATTCAGGCGATCGAAATCGGAATTAAACATCAGATCGTTGAAACATCAGAGATGGATAATCCCAACTACACCACTAATCCGATTAACCGTTGTTATTTTTGTAAAAGCGAACTGCACGACACGTTGAAACCTCTAGCAAAATCTTGGGGATACGATTATGTGGTCGATGGTTTAAATGCCGACGACTTGCAAGATTATCGTCCAGGGATTTTAGCGGCGAAAGAGAGAGGTGTACGCTCTCCACTGGCAGAAGTTGGGATCACTAAAATCGAAGTCAGAATGCTCTCTCAATATCTCAACTTACCGTGGTGGGACAAACCTTCACAGCCCTGCTTAAGTTCAAGATTTCCTTATGGTGAGAGCATTACAGTCGAGAAACTTCAGCGCGTTGGCAATGCTGAGTTTTATTTGAGAAATCAGTTGCGAGCATTGGGCTGGAAACTCGATCTGCGGGTTCGATCGATCGAAGATATTGCCAAAATTGAAGTCTCTGCCGAGTCGATCGGCGATTTCGTCAACAACATTAATTTAAGCGAACTCACAACTGCCTTTAGGGCGTATGGGTTTAGTTCGATCACGCTCGATCTAGAAGGGTTTCGCAGTGGCAAACTCAATGATGCGATCCTTAAGGTGTAACTGTCCTTGCCTCTAAATATTAGATCGTAATAGATCGGCAAAAAGATCGGCAATAATTAGTAGTAATGCAACCTGAAATTACTTGTATATTTAGGTTATAGGCAATTTAAAGATCGGCAAAAACCAAGCTAGATGTTACAGGTGGAATACGAACCAATTTCTCTGATCGAGCCACTCATGCCAGTATCAGGCGATCGACGACTGGAGGATTTAGCAATAGAGTTGATAGCCAAGTCAAGTGCTTTAGGCAGTCAGTTAAAGCCAGCCGTAGTTGAATCGATCGGAGATCTAGTTCGATCGATGAACTGTTACTACAGCAATCTGATCGAAGGGCACAACACACATTTACGCGATATCGATCGAGCTTTGGCAGGAGAATATTCTCAAGACACCCAAAAACGTTCACTTCAGCTAGAGGCAAGGGCGCATATTGAGGTGCAGAGGTCGATCGATTCAGCTAGCGATGGGGTTAATGTTGTTTCCACAGATTACATCAGGTGGATTCATCGGGAGTTTTGCACCAAGTTACCCGAAGCCTTGTTGTGGGTTGGGAATCCCGATACAGGCGATCAGCGTCGGGTGATCCCAGGAGAATTAAGAACTCAAGGTGTCAGCGTCGGTCAACATATTCCTCCTAATGCTGTGTCTGTCCCTCGCTTTCTAGAACGCTTTGCTGAAGCTTATAGCCCCAATCGCCTTTCTAAACTGCAACAAGTGATCGCAGTGGCGGCATCGCATCATCGCCTGTTGTGGATTCATCCTTTTTTAGATGGGAATGGCAGGGTGACTCGCTTGCTCTCTCATGCCTATTTAAAGCAGATTGGCGTTGGTAATAGCCTATGGTCAGTTTCGCGTGGACTGGCAAGACGGGTGAGTGAATATAAGTCTTTGCTGAACGCTGCGGATCAGCAACGCTGGAATGATTTGGATGGTCGGGGTAATCTGACGGCGAGAGGATTACAAAGATTTTGTGAGTTCTTTCTGGAAATATGTATCGACCAAGTGGAATTTATGGCATCACTGATCGAGCCGTCGGAGTTACTCAATCGCATGGCCCTATATGTAGAGGAAGAAGTGAGAGCGGGAAGATTGAAAAAAAGATCTTTTGCTCTATTACAGGAGGCTCTATTAGCTGGGGAGTTTGAGCGCGGGAGAGCGGCATATCTGACTGGCTATCAAGATCGGCAAGCCCGAACCGTATTAAGTAGCCTACTGAAATCTGGACTGCTGGTTTCAGATAGGGCAAAAACACCAGTAAGACTGGGATTTCCCGTTAGTGTTGTAGAGCGATGGTTCCCCAAACTATATCTTGGGTTGGGTTGATAATTGCCGATTTTTTAGCTGGCTTTTAGCTGGTTTTTAAAATATATGCTTGACATTTAGCCAAGATTCAGACTGAAATAGATGTCAGTGTGATGGGTGGAAACATGAAATTATTTGGTACTGATGGGATTCGTGGACATGTAGGTAGTTTTTTAACTGCGCCGTTAGCCTTGCAGGTTGGCGTTAGTGCAGGGCAGGTATTGCAGCAGAATTATGGAAGTGGGGTCGTGATTATTGGTCAGGACTCGCGTACCTCTAGCGATATGCTCACAGCTTCGTTGTCAGCAGGTTTGACCGCCACAGGATTGAATGTCTGGAATTTGGGGCTATGCCCTACACCTGCGGTTGCCCATCTAACTGCCGCGATGGCTGAAGTTGTTGGTGGCATTATGGTTTCCGCCAGCCACAATCCCCCCGAAGATAACGGCATTAAGTTTTTTGGCACGGATGGCACGAAGCTAAATGCGGCATGGCAGCAGCAGATCGAAGCTGGAGTAGGAAATAATCTTAGTCAGACAGATACGGTCGAGGCAAATTCTACTTGGGGCAATATCGTCGATCGAACTCAATTGCTCAATGCTTATCAAGATTCCCTGACACAATCGATGCATACAGATCTACGCGGCATCAAAGTCGTGCTGGATTTAGCTTGGGGGGCGGCGACCCAGATTGCTCCTGCCGTATTCAAACAACTGGGGGCAGAGGTAATTTGCTTACACGACCAACCACGCGGCGATCGAATCAATGTTAACTGTGGCTCCACGTATCTCGAACCCTTGCGTCAGGCAGTTCGATCGAATCAAGCAGATCTTGGCTTTGCGTTTGATGGCGATGCCGATCGAGTTTTAGCGGTTGATGCCAATGGCGGGATCGTCGATGGTGACTATATTCTCTATCTATGGGGACAAGAATTGCTGGAATCCGATCGATTGCCTAATGCTTCGATTGTTACAACAGTGATGGCAAATCTAGGCTTCGAGCGGGCTTGGCAAAAGTTAGGTGGGCAAATGGTGCGAACTGCGGTGGGCGACCAATATGTTCACGCTGAAATGATCGAGTCAGGCGCAATGCTGGGTGGCGAGCAGTCAGGGCATGTCCTATGCCGTCACTATGCTGTGAGTGGGGATGGGTTGTTGACCGCTTTGCATCTTGCCGCTTTAGCAAAAACTCGATCGCCACTCGCCGAACTAATGCACCACAGCTTTATTCCTTTTCCGCAATTACTCAAAAACGTGCGAGTCGAAAGCAAAGAGTTACGATCGAATTGGCAAGAATGCGACTTTCTCACTCGATCGATCGATCGGGCGATCGAGGACTTAGGTAATCGTGGGCGCGTATTGGTGAGAGCTTCAGGTACAGAGCCATTGATGCGCGTGATGGTAGAAGCCGAAACCATGGAATTAACGCAGCACTGGACAGATCACTTAGTCAACGCGATCCAAGATCATCTCTTGCCATCTCACGCTTAATTACCATAGCTAAATGCCACAGTCAGGCTAAACTACTCTATACCAATCCACTGTGGATCAAGGAGAGAAATTATGGGATCGGCTGAGCGGCTGTCCGTAGGTATTATCGGTGCGTCTGGCTATGGTGGCGTGCAGTTAGTTCGACTGCTAATTGAGCATCCTTTAGTCGAAATTACTTATCTAGGCGGTAGTGGTAGCGTCGGGCAGACATTTGGCGACCTCTACCCACATCTGGGTCATGCCGTCAATTTGCCGATCGAAGATCTAGAACCAGAAGAAATTGCTAAACGCGCCAAAGTCGTATTTCTGTCTTTACCGAATGGCATAGCGGCAAGTTTATCACCTCGGCTGTTGGCGGCGGGTTGCAAGGTGTTGGATCTGTCAGCCGACTATCGCTTTCCCGATCTCCAAGTTTATGAAGCTTGGTATAAAGGCACACCACGCACCGATCATGAGGTCGCCAAAACCGCCGTTTATGGTTTGCCAGAGCTATATCGCGATCGAATTGCTACAGCTAACTTAGTTGGCTGTGCTGGTTGCTACCCGACCGCGAGTTTATTGGCATTGCTACCTTTGCTCAAGCAAGGCTTAGTCGATAACAGCAGCATCATCATCGACGCGAAATCTGGTACTTCAGGTGGTGGCAGGCAGCCCAAAACCAACTTACTCCTAGCCGAAGCTGAGGGCACATTGGGAGCTTATGCGATCGCCAATCACCGTCACACGCCCGAAATCGAGCAGATTTGCAGTGACATTGCAGGGCAGAAAGTCTTAGTCCAATTCACGCCCCACCTGATCCCGATGGTGCGGGGCATCCTCTCTACCGTCTATGCCAAGATGCGCGATCCAGGTTTAACCAAAGACGATCTCCTGACGATTTACCGATCTTTCTATCGCACTTCCAAATGGGTGAAGGTTTTGCCGCGTGGGATTTACCCCCAAACTAAATGGGCGTGTGGCACTAACCTTTGCTACCTCGGTTTAGAAGTAGACGAGCGTACAGGCCGAATTATCGTAGTTTCAGCGATCGACAACCTGATGAAAGGTCAAGCCGCCCAAGCACTGCAATGCCTGAACATTATGATGGGCTGGGAAGAGACTACTGGGTTACCCCAACTAGCGTTTTACCCATAATTCTTCTATCTATAATCCATGTCCAACCGTCTCAAGTCTCTGCTTTACTACACCCTGACGCGCTTGCTCCTAGCCCCGTTGATGCTGTGGCTGATTGCGTCTTTGGTATTTGTGTTGATGCGGGCAACACCTGGCGATCCCGTTGACGTGATTTTAGGGCCAAAAGCTCCTGCTGCGGTCAAAGCCGCCTTACGATCTCAACTGGGTTTATCAGGTTCGTGGTGGTCGCAGTACATGGAATACATGAATAACATGCTCCATCTAGATTTGGGTAAATCGATCGCCGCCCGTGGGCAATCTGTCGGTAAAATTATTCTCGATTTTTTTCCTGCTACTGCCGAACTTGCCGTCTACAGTTTGATCGTTGCGCTGGTCGTAGGCTTAACAGTTGGCACGATCGCCGCACTACGCCCCAATACTGCTTGGGATGTTGGTGGTCGGCTGTTTGGCATTATTACCTATTCTCTACCACTATTTTGGGTGGGAATGTTGTTGCAGCTAATTTTGTCGGTACAACTGGGCTGGTTTCCGATCGGCACGCGCTTTCCCGTTACACTCACACCACCCGATCGAATCACGGGGTTTTTTACGATCGATTCGATCGTGCATACTGACTTCCAATTATTTTGGACGAGTTTGCATTACCTCGCTCTACCTGCAATTAGTTTGGGTGTTGTGATTAGCGGCATTTTTGAACGGATCGTGCGGGTGAATCTCAGGCAAACATTGCAGTCTGATTATGTCGAAGCTGCCAAAGCCAGAGGCATTACCCCTAGAGCGATTTTGTTTAATCACGCCTTGCGAAATGCCATGATTCCCGTGATTACAGTGTTGGGGCTGACTTTTGCAGCTTTACTGGGAGGCGCAGTACTTACCGAAGTGACTTTCTCTTGGCCAGGGTTAGCAAATCGTCTATTTGAAGCCCTCGTCAGTCGTGATTATCCTGTTGTGCAAGGCATCGTGGTATTTTTCGCCCTGATTGTCGTGGTTGTGAGTATTTCGATCGACCTACTCAATGCCTGGGTCGATCCACGCATTCGCTATTAGAATTTGACGTTTTTGAATGAGTAATCAATTTCGGATTTTTGCTGTTCCAGATGATGCTGCTCAAGCAGAGGAGGCGATGGGCAGCGGATTCAAATTTTGGTTTAATCATCAGGAATTAGGTATAGCCGCAGACAGTTTGATTAGGGCAAAACTGTTTAGGTTGACTAAGCAAAGTCGAAGCCAAATACGTCCTAACTTTGGTGACGACAGCTATAATTCCTCTTGAAACAAATTTGTTCTAAATAGGCTGTATATCTTTCTAAATTTTTCAAAGGACTACTTTTGCAGTGCTCAATATCTATTCTGATGTTGCATAAATTGCGCCTAGAGCTTGCATAATGCTTTGTGATATTTCGTCCATTCCATAGGGGGGTGATTCACTAAGATCCGAAAAATCTCTTTTCCTTAGTAAAGCCAACATAATTCCTTTTGCGACTAACAAACCTTGAGAATCTATATTAGGCAATTTTTCCTTAATAGTTTCTTCAAACCAAGTCACCACTGAAGTATTCAGAGCATCCCTATCCCTACCTGTATAGCCCTGTCTCTTTAGTTCTTCAAAAAGCTGTTGCATACTGAGAGCCGCATATGCAATTTTGTCAGAAAGTGTATCTTCCATAGACTTATTTCAAAAAACATTTATATTCCGCGACTTAAAGTATAACGTTTTAGCCTGAATTGTTCACAAAACTCAAATGTGATGTAGATGCGGCTGTTTGTTATGCTAACTAAATCTATCTAAGTACTTTTCTCTGGATGGGTAGACTTCTTAACGTGCTCTATTTCCCATTTTCTGAGGCTACTCCAAGGAAATTTATTTAACATCGGAGGTAACTGACCATGAATCTACAACTTGTCGAGGCGATCGTGCAGATCTCGCAGACGCTCTCACCAGAAGAACAGCAATTACTGATCCGAGAACTGAATGGATTATTGCTTGGAGAACCCAAACAACAAGACAAAGCAAGCGTAATAGCCCAATCTACCAAGGCATCTCCACCTAGCTCAGAGCAAGGTTGGAACGCATTCTTGACCCTAGGACAAATCGCCGTACTAGGAAAGCTAGACAATGCCGCGATCGAGCATGACAGATATCTATACAGCTTGCCAAATGAAGAAAATACTAATTGATACAAGTGCATGGGTAGCCATTTCTGACAGTAGAGATGGCAGCCATAAATCTGCGCTAGCCTTTGTGCAGCAATTAGTAAAAGGCTACAGGTTGATTACGACCAACTACGTTCTTGACGAGACCTATACCCTATTGCTCATGAATGCAGGCTATCAAACCACACTTGACTTCAAACAACGCATAGATATCATGATTGAAAGTCAAGTGTTAGAGGTTGTCTGGATTGATGAAGTGATCGCCAGCGAATCATGGCAAATTTTTGAGCAATTTAATATCGACAAGCAGTGGTCTTTCACGGACTGTACTTCCTATGTTGTGATGAAGCAAAGAGCCATCGCAGAGGCATTCACGCTGGATCGCCACTTTGCCCAGATGGGATTTACCAAATATCCATAGCGGGGTCTAGCCAAGATGGGGCAACCTTGAATGAATCTTTGCCCACAATGATTCTCATCGATGAATTAGCCGAGCTAGTTTTAAATTAATTGCTTGGGTCTGATATTTGCAAGCACGATTTGGCTGACACACACAATTGCAATCACAGCGATCACCGAGACAGGAAGCAATCGATCGCCTGTAAGCGCGAGCGCCAGCAAAATCACCGCCGTGCCGAATCGCTGGATCGCTTGGACTCTGCTTGTCTGATTGGCTGTGACACAATCGGTGGTGGTGAGGTGAATTAGCCCCAAACAAATGAAGCAGATGCCCAGAGACGTGCAGATCAGCCAGCGTTTTTCGGGCGGTAAGGCTAATGCCATATTACTCGCAAGAATCTTTTGTACCCCAACCCCAGCCGCAGTCAGACTAGCAACAAGCGGCAGATGCGTGTATAGCCAAATTTGATATGTGCCGACCCGACCGACCCGTGCCGATAAAATCGCCGAGCCATCGAGATTATCGAAATAGATCCACCAAATGCTAAAAGCGGTGCTTAGTCCCAAGATCGCCGCAAAAATTGAGGCAATATTCCAGTCTTGGTCGGCAACCCCACTCGCCACTGCCACGATCGACTCACCCAACACAATCAGGGTAAACAGTCCAAATCGTTCGGGTAGATGTGACTGGTGCGGTGCGATCTGACCATGCAGTTTACCTGCACCGAGCGGCGTGGCGAAGTCGATCGACATTGCTACTACCCAAACCCCAAATCGCCAAGGTGTTGGCACAAAGATCGAACACAGCCAAATCAAAGCCGCAAAAGCAAAACCTCGCGAAAATCGATCGGTGAGTGGACGCGCCGCAGGCACATGTTTACCAGCAAGGATGTACTGAAGCACCAGAATTAAGCGCACCGCCACATAAGAAAGCGCAAAACCAACCGATGCTCGATCGAGATGTTTCGCAAACAGGTGAATATTAACGGCTAGAGATACGATCGCTGCCATCTGTAAAACCGTCAAAACTCGATCGACCAAATCATCAGTATCAAAACGATTGGCATAAAAAGTCGCCCCTACCCATGCCCACCAAGACGGTACAAATAGGGTGATAAATTGCCCAATCCCCAATGGCGTAAGATTGTATTTCAAATGTCCAGCCAACTGAGCGACAACCACCACAAACACTAGATCGTAAAACAACTCTAGCCATGTGGCATGACGTTCATCTTCACCACCTTCGTCGGCACGTAAGCGGGGCGGTTGCCATAAATCTTTCACAATTTTATCGATCTCGGAATTATCTCAAACTAGGCAGGTGGGTCGAGAAGCTGATTCAAAGCCACAAAGGCGCTGGCAGCTTTATTAAACCCTGCATATACACACAGAAACATAAGTAGCTCCTCGATCTCAGCCCGAGTCGCACCCTGTTTCATTGCCATATTAATATGAGCGGGAAAGGCACTGTCAGAGCCAACTTCAGCATTGACAAGATCGACCGCGATCGTAATCAGAGCTTTGGTTTTCTGATCGATTAGTGGCAAGCCCCAAGCTTCGCCAGCCACACGAGTGACGAAATCACCAAATTGTGGATTGACTTTAATCAAACCTGCCTGAAGTTCTTTATCATCTAAAACTGCGTTTTCGTATGCCATTTCATCCTCTAGTAACACTTGGTCTAACACTCGACAATCAACCTAGATTAGGCAATCTATTTGGCGATCTACAATACGCCCTTAAACATCAGCTTTTCTACATCTGGTTGGAGCTGATTTGTCGCACCGATGTCGGCAATCAACTGTGCCACAGAAGAGGCTCGTTGACCAGCTAGGGTTATTTTACCGTCATATACAAAAGTATAAGCAGTGCGCTCAGGGAAAGTACTGATTTGTTTGAGGTATTTGGGCTGATCGGCGGTAGTTGATGTGTATTCAGGGGAAACAAAAAATCTTTCCAAATCTAGCTTGTTGGCGAAGGCAAGCTCAAAGGCTGCTTGATAATTTTTTTCGACAGCTTCACCGTGATCTACACCTGCGGCAGGGGGTCTAGAGTTATCCACTTCTTCAAACAGGTGCAGTCTAAACTTGGCTAAAGACTCACTCTTGACGATCGAGGGCGCAAATCGATCGACTAGATATTGGCGAAAATCTGCAACGCTGACAGCATCTTGTTTTCTCACCAAAACATAGAGCTTAACGATCGGATGCTCTGAACCGTTAGGATCTGGCTTGACCAAAGTATCTAGATAAGTTTTGGAGTTATCAGGATTGGTGTTGTAACCGATCGCCTTGCGGAAGATATTATGCTCGTCATCCATCAAGATCGCGGCGGCTTGGAACCAAGTGTTGCGATCGTCGATCGATTTAAAACTTAGTTCGGCAATGCCATCAAATTGATCGTCTTCAGGGGTGGTGTAGTTAATGCCGTCAATTGTCGGCCAGATCCCACCGTCATTGTGAGCAACGTGAAATTGCCAGTATTGAAACTGTCCTGGCAGTCTGGCGCACACTGGGCCATGTACATCACGCCAATAGTCGTCAAACAGTTCCAGTGATAGACCCCTTCTTTTCCACAAGGGCACGTAGAAGACGACATTTCCTTCTTGGTCTCGTGCTGAAAAATCTACTTTACTCAAAGTGTGCATCGTCCTGTTTCAATAGTTTTTACGAAGTTTTTTCGATCCTTGAGATCGAATCATGATGGCAGTCTTTGCTCTTCAGCTAAAATTTTATCATTCCGATGTCACGTCGTTTTACTTAGACCGTTTTCGATTTTTCTAGCCGAGATTACCAGATCCGAATCAGCCCAAAATTAGTCCAAAATTAGTTAAGCTTGAGCTTGAGTATTTGAGTTGGTTAACTATAGTGCTACTCGGTTTCGATCCAGGACGCGATAAATGTGGATTGGCAGTGATGGGGTTAGACCGCACTGTGCAGTTTCAGGCTGTGGTTCCGAGTGAGAAAGCGATCGAGCAAATTGAAACGTTGCTCAAATCATATCCCATCTCTTTTATGGTGATTGGCGACCAGACTACCTCGAAAACATGGCGGTCTGAACTGAGTGCGAAATTCCCTAGTTTGCGGATGATCTCGATCGATGAACGTTTTAGCAGCGAAGAAGCTCGTAAGCGTTACTGGCTAACTTATCCCGCTAAAGGGCTAACACGGTTACTCCCCAAAGGGATGCGGCAACCACCACGACCGATCGATGATATTGTTGCAGTCATTTTAATCGAACGCTATCTAAATCGCTTAGTCAGTTAGCTCTAAAGTGCGCTATTAGAGGTTGGCGATCGGGCGAGAGAATTTGAGTGCTAGTTTTTGTACAAATCGGGAAACTTTTGCTGTAGTTGTTGGAGCTTTGGCAGATCGTATTTCACCACGTATGGATAATTGGGATTTTGAGCGATGAAGTTCTGGTGATAATCTTCCGCCGCATAAAAATCCTTTAACGGTGCAAGCTGCGTCACAATTGGTTTGGGTAAAGTATTGGACTGATTAAGTCGATCGATGTAAGTTTTGGCGATCTTCTGCTGTCGATCGTTCGCGAAAAATATTGCCGAGCGATATTGCGTGCCAGAGTCGGGATCTTGACGGTTCAACTGAGTCGGATCGTGCGCTACCAAAAAATAGACTTTAAGCAAATGTTCATAGGAAATCTGTGATGGATCGTAAGTGATTTTCACCGACTCCGCATGTCCCGTTTGTCCAGAACTGACAGCTTTATAATTTACTACAGTCGCTTTGCCACCCGAATAGCCAGAAATGACATCAGAAACTCCATTTAGATGCTCGAAAACAGCTTCCACGCCCCAAAAGCAACCTCCCGCAAACACTGCTGTCTGCTTACCCTTTTCGCTGATGACGGGGATTGCCGTAGCAGATTCTAGATTTGTCGATCGAGATACCCCGATCGCAATTACCACAGTCAGCGACAGGATAGACAAGCTAGTTACGAGAAAGCGTGAGATCGAGAAGTTGGGAATCGACATAGTTCAAGTTCTCTCTAAATAATTATCTGATTGGTAATACGCATAGCTATTAAGATCGGATTAACATAACTCGATCTTCATCCAAATTGAGAACTCATACGTACTATCTCCAAATCAATTTCTTTCGTTTAACTGGGCTAATATTTAGAAGGGGAATCCCATTTGAGCTTGAATTATGGAAATCGACTATATTGCTTTATTTGTCTCAGATGTCGATCGATCGGTGGCTTTTTATCGAGATGCTCTGGGTTTCCAGTTTGATAAATTACCCAAAGATGGCGGCACAGAGGGGTGGAGCGGCAAGCTAAAAATCGGCATTTACGATCGATCTTGGTTAGCTAAATTATTTGTCGATCGAGGGGAGGAGAAAATTAGCGGCAATCCGTTTTTACTTTCTATGACTGTTGACGATCTCGATCGAGCCTATCAAAAACTTCTCGATCTGAACATTAAAATCACATCCCCGCCTACTGTAATGCCTTGGGGACAAAGATTGCTCTTTCTAGAAGATCCAGATCGGAACTTATTAGAGATCGTGCAGAAATCATAGAGATCGTAGGCGAATCTGGATCTGGACTTCGCTACGTTTCAGCGCGTCTGGCGTAAACGGGGAATCATAGAGAAATTGGCGGGGTGAACCAATCACTTCATATTCAGGATTTGCTGCTAACCATGTGCGTAACTCCTGAACTTGCCTCTGATAGCTCGTAAAGCTGTATTCGCCTCGATCGCCAATGCTGACAACCAACATGGGAGCATGATCTTCAATTTTGATATCTTTGGCAATCTGGGCAGGGTAAATATCCGTACTGCGATACAAAAATGACACTTCGGTTTTGCCGAAATCATCGGCTTTTGCCACATTCTCGGATGCGGTGGCAGGATAACGCGCCTCGACAGGAGCAGTCATCGCAATATTATTAGAGCTAATATGCTGAAACAGAGGGTTAAATGAGACATTGCGCGCCCGATCGAGCTGTCCTTCGTACACATATGTCCCAGAGCGGTAGGCGGGATATTGCTTAACTTCAATTTTTCCTGCTGATGTAGGCAGTGGAAAGCCAACAGGTAAGGGCGCAGACATAGCTTTATATGCTCCAATCGAGATGATGGGAATTGATATCAGTCCAACCAATAGAAAAAATTTTTGCCAGTTCATACATCACATTATAGCCGCTAATTTTTCGTCAAGTTGTGACATACACAAGCTAGGATAGAAAACCTGAACTACGATCTTACGAATCACGTCTATGTCTGCCATTATCCGCTCTGTGCTGTCTCCTGTACTCAAATTTTGGCTTCGATCTCAAGTGGAGATGGTACAAGATCTAGAAATTTCGATCGATGGCGCAGATGGGCAAATTCTCAAAGGCAATATTCCCCAAGCGCAGGTATCAGGACAGGGAATTATTTACCAAGGACTATATCTCACTAAGCTAAACCTAGTAGCGACAGACATCCATCTTAATATCCCCCAAATCCTCAAGGGACAAGCATTAAAGTTGTTAGACCCACTAGCAGTAAAAATGGTTGTATCGATCGACGCATCTGATTTTCAGCTTTGCCTCAAAAGCCCTCTAGTCTTAGAAGCGTTGGGTTCCGAACTTCCTCCATTCTCTTCCGATCGTGAGATTCGATTTTTGTTAGGGATGCTGCTAAAGTTACTGGGCGATCAGTTTATATTAGACGAGCTAAAAGTAACAGATGGGAATTGCTACTGTCTAGGAGTGTTTAAGATCGCCCCAACTTAAAGTAATGCTGCCAATCACCAAAGTCTTCTAGTACCCAGGGCTGTTTGCATTTCTTCTAATGCCCCTGATTTTCGCCATTGCTTGTAATGCCAAAACACGGTTGAGTAAGGTGGTAAGTCTTTGGTAGATCAGCCCAATTGCAGCCATTCTTCAATTGATAAAATACGCCATTTAAGATTTCGCGCTTTGTCCATTTTGGCGGACAAGTCTTTTTCTTTTGAGGCAACAGAAGTTCTATGATCTCCCACTCTTTGTCGGTCAAATCGGTTGTGTATGTCATGTTTTAACCCATTTTTCCTTATTGTAAGATGCCAAATGGTTTCTATAGTTGCTTTTCCCATTTCATGTCTACTGCGGGTTTGTTTGGCTGGGAATCAGAATCAAAGCCCAATAGGGAACTTCAGCAGGATCGACCTCGGTAATCGATCGAATTACTTGATTAGGCATCGTGGCTCGTTCGATATACAGAGCGCGTGAATATAATCCCAATTCCTCTAAAATGGAGCGTACTTTGGCATAGTGTCTGCCTAATTTGATGATAATCGCCGCATCAGCTACCGCAAGTCGATCGCGTAAAGTGTTCTCATCCAACGTCGCAGGCATAATGCTGAGCACATCATTGCGATAAGTGAGCGGCACACCCAGCATCGCCGCACTCGCAAGCGTAGAAGAGATGCCAGGTACAACTTCAGTATCAAAACGATGGGCGAGGCGATTGAAGATATACATAAATGAACCGTACAACATCGGATCGCCTTCACATAAGACCGCGACATCTCTTCCATCGGCAAGATGTTGAGCAATATTCTCGGCGGCGATGTCATAGTAAGGCTGCGAAGAACGTTCCACACTAAAAGGTAATGGCATGGGAATTTCAATCTGTTCGGGACGGATAAAATCTGCCACAATCGCCCGTGCTAAAACTTTGCCACTTTCCATCGTGGGATAGGCAATTACAGGTACGGATGTCAAAATACGGTGGGCTTTGAGCGTCAACAGTTCTGGATCGCCTGGCCCAATCCCTAATCCATATAATTTGCCCTTATTCTCAGTTACATTTAGTTCGGTCATAGTTCGCTCTCCATTGCTAACGCATTCACGGCTGCGGCTGCCATTGCACTTCCACCTCGCCGACCGTGAATGGTCAAAAAGGGAACCCCTCGGCTATTTTCGGCTAGGGCAGCTTTTGATTCGGCAGCCCCCACAAACCCGACGGGAAATCCTAGTATAAGTGCAGGTTTGGGCATACCTCGATCGAGTAGTTCCAACAACCGAAATAATGCAGTCGGGGCATTCCCGATCGATACTACTGCTCCACCAATCTGAGATCGCCAAAGTTCGATCGCGGCAGCAGAGCGGGTATTTTGAATTGACTGCGCGATCGAAGGGACTTCGGGATCGTTAAGCGTACAAATTACGGCATTATTTGCTGGTAATCGCTTGCGGGTCACCCCATTTGCCACCATCTGAGCATCGCACAAAATTGGCGCACCATTAATCAAGGCGGCTCGTCCTGCTGCTACAGCATCGATCGAATATGCCAGATCACCGACAATATCGGTCATACCACAGGCATGAATCAACCGCACTGCCACTAGTTCTAGATCGGCAGGCAGCATCGACAAATCGGCTTCGGCACGGATAATTGCAAAGGAATGACGATAGATTTCGTTACCATCGCGGATGTAATCAAGCATGGACGTTCTTACCTAATGCTTCGATCGACATCTCATTAAAAAATTCATTGGCAAATTCTCCAAAGCTCTGCTCGTTGCTAATGCGTTGACTCTGATAAATCTCGATCATGTGTGCGACTAAGTTTGGTAATGACTCGGTAGAACATTCTAGCTTGAGCGATCGCCCAAATTTTGAGCCGACATCTGCGATCTCTTCGCCAACGTAGATCTGATAAGCTTCTTTGCCATCAACCGTAACACCAAGCAAAGCAATATCACTCTTTTGGTGCTGAGCACAAGATCGATCGCAACCACTTAAATGGATATTGATCGGTCGATCGATCACCAGAGATTGTTCAAGATATAAGGCGATCGACTTGGCATGAGCTTGAGTATCGGTAGCAGAAGATTTACAACCTGTGATCCCAGAACAAGCCACGATCGAACTGTAAGGATGATTAGCTGACCATGACAATCCCAAATTCTCAATCCCTTTTTGGACAATTTCTAGTGAAATATTTGGGATATTGGGAACGATCGCATTTTGCCAAGGCGTTAATCGTAGTTCGCCGTTCCCATATTGCTCTGCTAAATTCCCCAATCCACGGAACTGAGTAGAATCCAATCGCCCAAGTGGAATCACAATGCCAATATAGGAGTATCCCATTTGGGCTTGAGCATGAACGCCGAGATGTTTGTATGAATTCTTGTTGGGATTTTCGAGAAGTTTCGGCGATCTCATGAGTGGGAAAGTAAGAAGGTTCTCGACATCATGAAGATATGCTTCAACACCATGAGCGGCTAAAAGCTCTCTCAGACGAGGCTTACGAGATTTAGCTTGCGAGTTGAGATGGGAATTCTTGCAGGTATAATCCCAATAAACCTCGGTCAAAGCAACTAGAACTGCTAAGACTTGAGCGGGTGCGATCGAAACTCCCACATCATGCGGAGCATCACCTCGATCTCCAGTACTTAAATAGAGCCGAAAATAAATCTCACGATCGATCTGCTCTGCGCTCAAACCAAGATCGTTCGGTCGATCGATCACCGATACAGACTCGCCACCATCAAAACAAACACTGAACTTTGGCGATAACACAGCCAGATTGGGATGAGCGATCAGATAATCATTCCACTCACGTACCAGTGGACGAGGATCGAATAGTTGCTGTCGATCGATCCCTGCGGTCGGACTGCTCATAATATTACGGATCGCATCTACTGATTCGATCGATGATGCCAATCCCAGTTTTTGGAGGTTATTTAGAGTTTCAGAATCGAGGCAAGTTTGCATCCCCCGAATTTGAATATTGGCGCGATTGGTAATTTGCACAGATCGATCGGCAAACTGGTCGGTGAGTTGTGAGATCGCCTCACATTGCCGTGTCGTCAGTATCCCCCCAGGAATGCGAAGGCGTGAAAGGATACCATCCTGAGCCGAAGCGGGAGCGAATAAACTAGGACAAATAGCGAATTCAGGTTTCAAGTGAGCAAATCCATCTGAACTAATTTACGGTTTCCAAAGATCGCCGTTTGAAGAGATATTATAAATATAACGACAACTCGAATCAAAACTTTTACCCTTTACCTTCAAACTCCGATGACAGCGATCGAGACTCTAACAAACTCAACACTTACCATAGAGCCTAAGCTTCTCAAACGTTGGACAGTACAAGACTACCATCATATGAGTGAGTTGGGCATTCTCAACCCGACTGAACGCACTGAACTAATTAACGGACAGATTGTACTAATGGCGGCAAAAGGAACTCCTCATGTGACATCATTACACCTGTTGGCGAATCAGTTGCGCGATCGACTTGGCAACACTGCTCTGATTCTTACCCAAGACCCCATCCAGCTAGACGATTTCTCTGAGCCAGAACCAGATCTATCGATCGTCAGAGGTACAGTCTTAGATTATGCCGATCTCCATCCCCGTCCTCGTGATATCTATCTCATTGTAGAAGTAGCAAGTTCAACCCTGAAACATGACTGCGAAATTAAAGATAAACTTTATGCCGAAGCTGGCATCGCTGACTATTGGGTTTTGGATCTAAAAAAACGCCAACTTCACATCTTCCGCCACCCAATCTCCACAGGCTACACCAGCCATCTCATTCTCACCGAACCCAATCAAGTTTCTCCATTAGCTTTTCCAAATCTCTCGATCGACCTTACCTCTATCCTTCCTCCAGTTTTTTGATTAATTCTCTCTAACTCACTCTCTAACTTAAAGTCGTCAAAGCCAAAAGCGATAACCCAGCCAGCACGATCGAAGAACTCACAATGTTATTCCAGAGTTGATGATAACTGTTGAGCGATTTTATCCCACCTTTTTTATCTGCTAATTTATCTAACAAGATCGGCTGTAAATTCGACAGATCGATTACTGGTAATGCGCCGCGTCGATACCAACCAGTTACCACGACCGACTCACCCATCAATACTTCCATCTGTTTCACGATCGACTTTTGGTCAGAGTAAAGCATTTTCAAATTGGGTAAATAATTGAGATAAATCATGCCGCCTTGATCTTCGAGCTTGAGGTCATAGCCCAAATGTCCTTTGGCTTCAGCGTAACCCAGCAACTCGCCAGGAACCTGCACGGGCATTCCTTTTAACGTACTGGCATATGGATCGTTCAACAGGCTGACCAAATCGGTGTCGGCAACTTTACGATAATTGGGATATCTCAAACTGCCCTGAAACATCAATCCAATTCCTAGCCCCAACGTACATAAGCTCAGCGTCAACCAGTAGTTATACAGCCAGAACAGCACAAAGTTGGATAGGAAGTATCCCAGAATTACACCGACATAAGGAGCAGTTTCGATCGATAGATCTCGACTCAAATTTGTGTAGAGTTTCTTCTTACTCAGCGTTTTTGCTTCATTCAGAAGTTTAGTAAATTCATACTCTACGGCTAAGCCTAGCTGTTGTGAATAGGTGGTGAGACTGCGAATCCGTCTGCCGAGCAATGAATGCGTGGAGCGGAATTCTAGCAAATCTGCCCAAGGATTTGCCAACTCCCATAAGAAAACTTTGTAAGCATTTTTATCGGTCTGTCCTGCATACAAAACTTCAAAAGCAATTCCCACTGTGGTTGTGGTCTTGTAATCGCACGTTCCCAACGCTCTGGTAGATTCTAAGATCCGACCTGGTGATTGTCCTAACTGGGTTTGGCGCAAAATACCGCGTGCCATTTTAGTCAGAGCGCGAGACATGGCATTGGGATTACCTGTAACTTGGGCAGCATAATGATCGCTGAGATCGGAACTAGTGCGGCTAATCGAAAATTGGATATATTCGATCGAATGATGCACAACCAGAGCCGCCCTCGCTAGAAACTTCAGGACACTCTTCCCCCTAGTTGCCTGAAAACTGAGCCGACTGAGGTTGACGTGTAGAAGATAGATCAACTGTGGCAAAATCGACGCAAAAGTAATCACCGAAAAGCTGTAGTTAGCGATCTGTCCGAGCTGATGTGCATAAACAGCCGCAATTTCATCTCGATCGAGGTTCGTAAATAAGCCGCGACTGACTACAATCCGCGCCGAATTAGGCAAAATCCCATAGGTGAAAGCGACAGGGTGATCATCTTCGATCCATCCCAATCGCGGGATATCGAGATTACGGTTAGTACAAAACTCCTCAATTATTTCCACCGCTTCAGGACATTTCTCGTCCAAGTCAGCCAGCGTCACCCATTGCGTCGTATAAATCTGTTTCTGCACCGTCTCAATCAGCCAAGGCGACATAAAAAATAGCAGAATACTCGCGAAACCAGTGGCGATATTAACCGCAGTCAGCCAAGCAGAATTAACCTCTAACGTATTTAAATTGGCAATCCACAAGAAAATCAAAAATACCATCCCGATGTTAGCTAACACCGTGAACAGCATGGCTAAAGCGAACATCAACTTACGGCGTGGTTCGATCGTTAAAGTGACGTTGCGTTTGCGATAACGGTTGGCTTGAGACTTGACCACCGATTTAGTCTCACGATCTCGCGCTGGCTCCGCAGGCGTTTCAGCCAGTTTTTGCTGCAAAGTCACCAGTGATTTCGTTGCCCATGCCTGAAGTTCGGGGTTACTACTCTTACCGATCGACTCACAAATATCGATCGCCTTATCAGCTCTACCACTGCGTTGATACGCACTCACCAGCAACATCTGCGCCTGAATGTAGTCTTTGGCTTTACGGTTAGGATGCCCATCACAGTATTCCAGCAATAATGCGATCGACTCGGTATATCGTTTTCGCAGCAAAGCTTCTTTCCCAGCTTTCAGTGACATATCGCTCCAGTCCTCTTAGCTATGGCTATATTGTGCCAGTGTTGTGAACCTAGTTGCATTATGTAATACGTTGTAGTATATTGTCTTATGACAGCAATGTGAATAAATTAAGTCAACAAACAAGTGCTTCACAATTATTCCCATCACCGTTATAAACCTTTCTAAAAGCAGTAGCTAAACCGAACCGAGGAGAATCAGATTATGCCCTACGAAAATTTAGAACTATCAACCCCAGTTCCTATCTTGTCTTGGGCGAATCACGATCTCGGTCATGCAGAAACCAAAATGGCAAGAAATGTTGCCTCTCTCCCTTTTGTATTCAAGCACGTCGCCCTGATGCCCGATGTCCATCTTGGTAAAGGAGCACTAGTTGGTTCCGTAATTGCCACAAAAGATGCGATTATTCCTGCGGCTGTCGGAGTCGATGTGGGTTGCGGAATGTCTGCAATCAAGACTCCATATAGTGTTGGGCAATTGGAAGGAAAGCTAAAAAAGATCCGTTTGGATCTTGAAGCCGAAATTCCTGTGGGATTTTCTGATAACAAAGAGATTGAGAAGTCTGTCCAAAACTGGCAGCATTGGGATGAATTTAAACATCTCCATCGCGGCGTTCAAACTCAACAGGGCAAGGCGATGCGGCAGTTGGGTTCGCTCGGCGGCGGCAATCACTTCATTGAGGTGTGTGTCGATACTGAGTCGCAAGTCTGGCTGATGTTGCACTCAGGTTCGCGTGGGATTGGCAACATGATGGCGCAGTGTCATATCAATTCTGCGAAGGAATTGGCAAAGCTGGGTGGTACTCGTCTTAACGATCCTGACTTGGCTTACTTTGTCACCCAAACCCCTGAATTTCATGCTTACTGGCACGATTTGCAGTGGGCGCAGCAGTACGCTCTATTTAATCGAGATGTGATGATGGCTCGGTTTAAGCGGATTATCGAAAAGCATCTAGCAGGTGGTAAGCCTTCTAGACCATTGCTATCGGTTAACTGTCATCACAACTACGCCGAGAAGGAAGTACATTTCGACGAAGAAGTGTACGTCACTCGCAAAGGAGCCGTGCGTGCCCGCGAACAAGACTACGGCATCATTCCTGGCTCAATGGGAGCAAAATCTTTCATTGTCAAGGGCAAAGGGAATGCTCACAGTTACTGTTCTTGCAGCCACGGTGCGGGACGATTGATGTCTCGTAATAAAGCTAAGGAGCGATTCACCTTGGATGACCTAATCGAGCAAACTCAAGGTGTCGAGTGCCGTAAGGATACTGCGGTGATTGATGAAATTCCTGGTGCTTACAAGTCGATCGAAACGGTAATGGCAAATCAATCCGACCTAGTTGAGATTGTCGCCACGCTGAAACAGGTAGTCTGCATTAAGGGATAAATAATCTAAGTCGATCGAATCGTTCTGACCAGTTTGGAATGATTCGATCGATTTTTAGTCGATTTCAAGTTGAAAGCAAGGCAAATGGCAAATGTTTAAGGATTGAGAATCTTTTTCATCCATTCCATGCCTGCCTCATTAAGCATTACCTTCCAACTCTCAAATGTAGATATTGAGCGGATAAATAAGTCCAACTCTTCTTTCGGTAATGCCTCAAGGTCTTGTTGATTGTCCACCTTGAAACCGCTAGCGCGAAACATTTCATCCAGCGAAATAAAACGGGTGTGCTTTGATAAGAAGTCTTGGTTGATAACTTCTCTGAGGGGAGCACTGCCGTTTTTGGATTCGATCTCTTCTAGCTTCCTGCTTAAATTCTTGTTTATTTGATCGGATCCTTCAACACTTAATTTGAACATATTTTTGGAGGATATTACTTCTCATGTATTATATTCTAAAACTTTAGGGGCGATCATAATCTTACAACTGCCCTCTGGTAGATATCTATGAACCTTTGGATACGTTTTAATGATCTCAAGTCCCAAACTTCTTAGTGCATTTATGGAATGAGCTTTTTCATCAAAGATAACTGCCAGAGGGTTGACGAATACGGTCTTGGCTTCTTCAAATTGGCTGATGCTTTTGGACTGATCCCATTCAAACTTCTTATCTAAATCAAACCTGATTGTTCACTGGGTGAAGTAGCTCCGTGCAAATGCTATTCAAGCCAAAAATCGATCGAATCTCCATGAGATTCGATCGATTCACCAAAATTATCTAACCTAGTTGTTATGGTTTTTTCGGTGTAACTTTTGGAGTTGTTGGCTTTTTCGGAGTTGTAGTTTGACTTCTCGGAGTTGTCGTGGATGAGGGTTTCGGTTGGTTTGAAGGTGTAACTTTTGGTTGGTTTGAAGGTGTAACTTTGGGTTGGTTTGAAGGTGTAACTTTTGGCTGTGCCTGTGGTGGCTGTGCTGACTGAGGTTGGTTTTTGACCGTGTACTCAAATGCTTGGCGCGATGGCACAAAGGTAAACCGTTCAGCATCTGGATTAGGCTTATTGGCATCGGTAATCATCGAGTCCAGTACCTGAAACAGAGATGTTACCTGAATTTTCGTCGTTGATGCAATATCAGGTTGTTGACCTTTAGCTCGATCGATCAGCCCCTGAAGATCCTTCTGGTCAAAGAAGAAAGGTACGAGTTGCTTGCCATCTTGCTCTAGTGTCAGCAGCCCTTCTTGCTTATCTTTGCCACCGATCGCAAAAAATACTGGCACGTTAGGTAGTTGATCGGCTGGCTTGCCCTGTGAACTCAAAATCGTGCGGGCTGAGTCGATGCTGGCTTTATCAGGAATGATCTGAAACGCAATTTTCTTCTCGGTATTGCTCTTGATTACTTGATAGGCATCATTCATCGATCGAATAATAATTTTGGCTTTGCCACCTACAGCAGGATTAGAAGTTTTGATCTGATCCACCATTTTTTGAGCGTCATTAGGACTCAAGAAAAATAGCAGCAGTTGTTTATCGCTATCGGGGCTGTTAGCCTGTTTTGGCAGTGAACCCAAAAGTGGTGTACCCTTCTCATCTGTAATCGTGAATACGGGAATGCCATTCAGCCTTTCTAGGACTTGGGTTTCGGTTAGAGCTTCAGCCCTCATCGTGGCTAGGGGGCTAAGTACGATCGCTGCTCCAACCAGGCTTGTAACGGTAGCTAGCTTCAGCAAAGATTTGATCACGGATATATTTCTCATAAATTTGAGTGTGGATGCAAGTGTAATTAGAGCTTGATTTTTAGGACGCAGCTTATACCATTTTGCGATTGCCTACGACATATTTACAGAGAGTTTCCTGCTGGGAGAGGCTTTCAGAAATTAGCGTAGGTGGAGCAAATCTGTAGCACGGATCGATACAGGACAAAATGGTATATTTCGCCCAAGAGTTTGATGCAAAGCAATATACCTTAGATGTGGATTTCTGCATATGAATGTCTAGATATTTACTGCATCTGACTCTACCCAATTCCGTCTCTAAATTAGATTTATGTAATTAGACATTTAAATTTAGATATAGTTCCGAAGCCTGAGTGTGAAGGCAAGTGTAATCACAACTACGGTTTTTTCGGTTGAGTTGAAGGAGGTGGCAAAATTTGCTCGACTGCCGTCCGTGATGGTACGAAGATAAACTTCTCCGCATCAGGGTTGGGTTTATTGGCATTAGTAATCATAGATTCAAGCACCTGAGACAGAGATGTTACCTGAATTTTAGTCGTTGATGCGATCTCAGGTTGTTGAGTTTTGACTCGATCGATCAGCCCCTGAAGATCCTTAGGATCGAAGAAGAAAGGTACAAGTTGTTTGCCATTTTGCTCTATGGTTAGCAGTCCTGCTTGCTTATCCTTGCCACTGACCGCGAAAAATACTGGCACGCTAGGCAACTTATCGGCGGGCTTACCCTGTGCAGTTAGAATCGATCGGGCTGAGTCGATACTGGCTTTATCAGGAATGATCTGAAAAGCAATTTTCTTCTCAGTGTTGCTCTTGATTATCTGATAGGCATCTTGCATCGAACGCGAAATAACCCTGGCTTTACTACCCAGAGCAGGATTAGAAGTTTTGATCTGATCCACCATTTTTTGAGCATCGCTAGGACTCAAGAAAAACAACAGAAGCTGCTTATCACTGGCAGGGCTGTTACTCTGTTTCGGTAATGAACCCAAAACGGGAGTGCCCTTCTCATCCGTAATTGTGAATACGGGAATGCCATTCAGCTTTTCAAGAGCCTGAGCTTCGGTTAAAGCTTCAGCCCTGAACGTTGGGCTAAGAGCGATCGCACAGGCTAGAGTTGTAACGGTAGCAAGTTTCAGAAGAGATTCGATCACGGATGTATTCCTCCTAGGTTTGAGTCTAGCTGCCTGAGCGAACTGAAAGCAGCTAGATAATGAGCAAATGGTAGCTTGTCGCAGCTACAGTAGTTTCTCGATGTCATCGATCAACTCAGAACTTTCTGGAGAAATACTGGAACTGTAATATTTAGCCACTTTGCCCTCTTTGTCGACTAAAAACTTGTTGAAGTTCCATTGCACCTCGCTGCCAGTTGTCTCAGTCAGGTATTTGTAGAGATCAACCTTTTCGCCGCCTTTGACTTTGACCTTGCCAAACATGTCAAATGTGACACCGTATTTGAGTGAGCAGAATTCTTTAATTTGAGACTCGGAGCCAGGTTCTTGAGCGCCAAAATCATTACTGGGAAAGCCGAGAATCATTAAACCTTTGTCTTTATAGGCTTGATAGAGTGTTTCTAGACCCTTGTACTGAGGCGTATATCCACACTGCGAAGCGACATTGACGATTAAAACAACTTTACCCTTGTAATTCGAGAGTGTCGTAGCTTTACCATCGATATTTTTGATTGTGAAGTCGTGTAAGGTCGTCATATCAGTTAGTTTATATATTCTTGATGTTTTTGTAATGAAATCGTTATGGCTGGGGCAATCATCTTAATCGGTATACCAGGGAGTGGAAAATCCACTTTAGCAAGGACAATCATGCAGCGATCGAGCCATTCAGCTCTAATGATAAGCCCTGATTTTATTCGATCGAAGCTGTACGGCTCGGCTGAGATTCAGGGTGAATGGGAGCAAATCTGGGATCGGGTTGAGCAGGAATTTACCACTGCCGCCAACTCGCAACAGTTCGTAATATATGATGCCACTAATTCTCAGCCCAAGTATCGGCAAGAAGTAATTACGCTCGCCAGAACTTCTGGGTTTAATTCGATTGTCGGGATTTGGCTAGACGTGCCGTTATGGATTTGCCTCGATCGAAATCAAAGGCGCGGTCGCAAAGTACCTGAAGCGGTAGTGATCGAAATGTATAACTGCCTCAAAAATTCACCACCGCATCTAAATGAGGGCTTCGATCGACTTCTATACAAACAGGAATCTGCGATCAGCAATGAATGGCTAGATTGAAATAGCCACTCACTGCTCTTCTGCTCGAAACCAGACCTAAACTGTTCTAGACCGTTCTAAACAGATAACGTCCGACGTTTGGTTGCCATGCGGAAGGCTTCGATAATGTCGCCTTCTTGCCATTCTTGGTACTTCGGTAAAGAAACACCGCATTCAAATCCAGCCGCCACCTCTTTCGCATCATCCTTGACCCGCTTGAGCGAGTCGAGTGCTGCTTCGTAGACGATGTCATTGCGACGTTTGATCCGAACACGACAGTTGCGAACCAGTTTGCCCGACAACACATAACAACCAGCCACCACACCGCGACCGATCGAGAACAGGGCCCGAACTTCAGCTTGACCAAGTGGTTCTTCAACCAACTCTGGTTCTAGCAAGCCTTCCATCGCATCTTGAATATCTTCCAGCAACTTGTAGATAATGTTGTAGTCGCGGACATCAACACCCAACTCATCCGATGCTTGGCGCGCACCTGGAGCCATTGTCGTGTTGAACCCAATTACAACCGCATCACTAGCAGCCGCAAGATCGACATCATTTTCAGTGATTTCACCCGCCGCCGATAACAACACCCGCACCTGTACTTCTTGTTGTGGGAGCTGAGCGAGTGAGCCAAGAATTGCTTCGACCGAACCTTGGACATCAGCTTTAAGAATCAGATTCAGTTCTTTCAGTTCGCCTTCTTGAGCCTTCGCCGATACCGTACCGAGTGTGATCCGTCGTGATGACATCGCACTTAACAAGCGGTTATCACGTTGTGCCATGGCTCGATCGCTAGCAGTGGCTCTGGCTAATTTCTCATCCATGAAGACTTCAAACTCGTCACCTGCCGCAGGGACATCACTCAAGCCCAATACTTCCACCGCGAAAGATGGTGCAGCGGCATCAACCTTCACACCGTGGTCATCCACCATGGCACGAACTTTACCAAAGGAAGAACCAGCGACGAGGATGTCGCCTACTCGCAGTGTGCCGTTTTGGACGAGGAAAGTCGCAACTGGGCCACGCGCCTTGTCTAGATTGGCTTCAATCACCGTACCTTTGGCAGCGCGATTGGGGTTGGCTTTAAGGTCTTCAACTTCTGCTACTAGGAGGATCATCTCCAGCAGCGTATCGAGGTTTTCGCCCTTCATCGCACTGACTGGAACCATGATCGTTTCACCACCCCATTCTTCATCGATTAGACCGTATTCAGTCAGTTCTTGACGGATTCGATCGGGCTGAGCCTCAATCTTATCTACTTTGTTGATTGCGACAATAATCGGAACCTTCGCGGCTTTGGCATGGCTGATCGCTTCGATCGTTTGTGGTTGCACACCGTCATCCGCCGCCACAACCAGAATGGCGATGTCTGTCACCCTCGCCCCACGCGCCCGCATTGCTGTGAAGGCTTCGTGACCAGGAGTGTCAAGGAAGACAATCTGCTGTCTTTGAGCACCTTTGCCCACCTCAACGTGATATGCGCCAATGTGCTGGGTAATTCCACCAGCTTCGCCTTGAGCGACTTTACTCTTGCGGATCGAATCGAGCAAAGTTGTCTTACCGTGATCGACGTGACCCATGATTGTGACCACAGGTGGACGACGTTTGTTCTCTAAGTCGCCGATATCGATCATTTCCGTAACTTTACGGGCTGGAGCATCAACCTCAGCTTTTTCGACCTCGTAACCCAGCTCGGTGGCAACCATGCTAGCGGTGGGAATATCTAAGGTTTGGTTGATATTCACCATCATGCCTTTGAGGAAGAGGGCGCGAATAATATCGGTTTCAGGTAGCACTAGCTTTCTTGCCAATTCCTGCACGGTGATGCTGTCTTGCAAAACCAGTGTGGTTGGCTTTTCTGGTTCGATATCTTGGGCCCGAACTCGATCGCGACTGGACGATCTTCTGCCACGAGAGATTCCTGGTTTGTTGTCGGCGGTAGTAGGTGGTTTTGTCGTCCGTTGTTTTGGACGTGCGGGTGGACGCGCCAAAGATAAGCTGATATTGGTTGCTGATTCGTCAGTTTCCAAGTCATCAATCACATCTTCATCATCGAAGACTTTGAGATAACGCTTGGGTTTGTTCAGCTTACTGGCTTTTTCTTTTTGTTCGAGCAAATCGAGTTCGTCTTCTTCTTTCTTCGATTTGCCGCGCTTTCCTGGACGACTGGGAGCGTTGCGATCGGGCGAACTTGGTGTTGCGGCTGCGACATCTCCAGGCTTACGCAGATTTGGTGGATTGAGAGAGACGCGCTCAGGTTTATCGATTAGACCACGCTCAGAGGGTCTTTCGGGGCTTCGATCGAGCTGTCGATCGACAGGACGAATTGGCGCGATCGGGGCGCGCATCTGGTGGGGTGGATCGGTTGGGGCGGTAATGCCGCGCTCGATCAATACCGAGTCCTTTACAGGCAGGGGACGGGCTGGCAAGTTGCGGCGAGCATTATCGGGCGGAGGATTAGTGCCAGGGCGACCAACAACTTTCGGCTTATCTTGATTCGATCGATCAGGGGCTTGATCTAGAACTCGATCTGGGGCTTTATCTGAAACTTTGGCAGAATTAGGTCTTTCCACCCGAGGTTTGACCGTCAACTTGTTAACTGGCTTTTCTGTCAACTTTTCGACTGGTTTAGGCTCTAGAATAGCTTCCTGTTTAACTTCTTTGGGCGGTGTCGGCTCAGAAATGATTTGAGGTTTGGGCTGCTTCAGGACATCTTTTGGAGGAGTGGGCTTACTGATAATGTTTGAACTTGCTTGATTGGGATTGCGGCTTGCAGGTGGAACGGGCTTGATCGCTTCCTGCGAAACTGGTTGTGAGTTCTGGACAACCTTGGCAGCACCTTCCTTGCTCTTGCTGGTCACACGACTAGGAGGCTGAGCGATCTGAGAGATTTGCTGTGGTGGTGTAGGGTTAAGGGCTGGATTTTTAGCTGTGACAATCGCAGGGGGAACTAGCTCTACTGGTTTTGGCATTTCAGGACTTGTTTTAGCAGTTGTCTCTACATTTTTGGCTAAATCAACTGAATCGATCGAACGATCGGCTACAGGAGGCGCAATTAACTGAGTAGTAGGTTTACTGACAACAAGGATTTGCTGCTTAGATCCGCGATTTTCAGACACTTCTTTGGTAACTGATTCTTTCGTTTTCGAGCTTGTATTTGCGCTTGTATTTGCAATCATGGATGGAGAAGTCTTGGGCAATTTGTCAGGATTTTTATGGGCAGCCGCTCTAATCATATCGGCTTCAGACTCTGTGATAGTGCTACTGTGGCTTTTGACCGCAATATTCGACTGTTCGCAGATGGCAAGTATATCTTTTGTATCCAAATCCAATTCCCGTGCTAACTCGTAGACTCTGACTTTGCTGATGCTCATTTATCTTCACTGTCCTGACTTTCTGATTAATTTGTTTTACATATGAGACTGCTACCTGAATTACTAAACTTCACTTTGGGAGCGTTTTCAATTAGTCATGCCATTCCATGTTTTCTGCCCAGATATCAAGACCTGAGCGAGACTATCAATAAAATGGGAGATCCAGATTTAATCCAGATTCAGTTCAGTCACGAGAAATCACTGAATCGATGAACTACTTAACTATTATTACTTAACCATACGAAGATATTACCCAACTCAGATTAGGTTTTTACTTTTACATAGTTTTTCATACAGTTAATAGCCTACTAATATAAGCATAAGATCATCTAGATTACATAATTCGCATTTCGATCTTAAGGATTCTAGGCTTTAAAGCTAATTAAATCCAGCCAACAAGTTGCATTAAGCTAGGATTAGACAAATTCACTCGCCCAATCTATGACTGAAGTCCCCGTATCTCGAATTCGTAACTTTTCAATTATTGCTCACATCGACCACGGTAAATCTACCCTAGCCGATCGACTGTTACAACACACTGGCACGGTAGCAGCACGGGAAATGAAGGAGCAATTTCTCGATAACATGGACTTAGAGCGAGAACGGGGGATCACGATTAAGCTCCAAGCCGCTCGGATGGATTACACTGCTCAAAACGGCGAAAAATACGTACTCAACCTGATTGACACCCCTGGGCATGTCGATTTTTCTTACGAAGTTTCACGCAGTTTGGCTGCCTGTGAAGGGGCTTTGCTGGTGGTAGACGCATCTCAGGGTGTAGAAGCCCAGACTCTGGCAAATGTTTATTTAGCTCTAGAGAATAATCTGGAGATTATCCCTGTGCTGAATAAGATCGATCTGCCTGGAGCCGAGCCAGAACGGGTTAAGGAGGAAATTGAGCAAACGATTGGGCTAGATTGCTCAGAAGCGGTGATGGCATCAGCCAAGGAAGGCATTGGCATCCCTGAGATTTTAGAGTCGATCGTCAAGTTTGTGCCGCCGCCCCAAGATACGACGGAGTTGCCGTTGCGATCGCTAATTTTTGATAGTTATTACGATGCTTATCGCGGTGTGATCGTCTATTTTCGGGTGATGGATGGCTCGGTTAAAAAGGGCGATAAGGTCAAGTTCATGGCATCGGGGCAGGTTTACCAGATCGATGAATTGGGTGTACTGACTCCTAACCAAGTTCAGGTAAATGAGCTTCATGCGGGTGAAGTTGGCTATCTTGCCGCCGCGATCAAGACGGTCGAACATGCCCGTGTTGGCGATACGATCACTTCGGCGGAAAATCCTGCTTCTGAACCATTTCCTGGTTATGTCGAAGCGAAACCGATGGTATTTTGCGGCATGTTCCCGACTGATGCTGACCAGTTCGAGGATCTGCGCGAAGCCCTGGAGAAACTAAGGCTTAACGATGCCTCGTTGAACTATGAGCCAGAAACTTCTAACGCGATGGGGTTTGGCTTTCGCTGCGGCTTTCTCGGCTTGTTGCACATGGAGATCGTGCAGGAACGGCTGGAACGGGAATATAACTTGGATTTGATTATCACTGCACCCTCTGTGGTCTATCGGGTGACGAAGCTCAAAGGCGAAGTGATTCTGATCGACAATCCCAGTGAATTGCCCGATCCTCAAGAGCGCGAAAGTATCGAGGAACCATACGTACAGCTCGATATTATGACTCCTCAAGGTTATATTGGCACGCTGATGGAGTTATGTGAGGCGAGGCGAGGCAACTACAAAGATATGCGGTTCATTACCAAAGAACGCACGACTTTGATTTACGAAATGCCTTTAGGTGAGATTGTGACCGACTTTTTCGATCAGATGAAGTCGCGGACTAAAGGCTATGCCAGTATGGAATATCAAATCATTGGTTATCGCCCTAACGATCTGGTGCGGTTGGATATTCTGGTGAATGATGAGCCTGTGGACTCGCTTGCCTGTATTGTGCATCGCGACAAGGCTTACAACATTGGGCGGGCTTTGGTATCGAAGCTGAAGCAGTTGATTCCCCGCCATCAGTTCCAGATTCCTGTGCAGGCGGCGATCGGCTCGAAGATCTTGTCACGCGAAAACATTCCTGCAATGCGGAAGAATGTTTTGAGCAAGTGCTACGGCGGCGACATTTCGCGCAAGAAAAAGCTACTGGAGAAGCAAAAGGAAGGCAAAAAACGAATGAAATCGATCGGTACGGTAGATGTACCGCAAGAAGCTTTCATGGCGATTTTGCAACTTAATCAGGATTAGTTAGCTCAAATTGATATTGCAGTAATGAGAACTGATACGCTTTTCTATCAATTATTCCAGACCTTCCACACTTTACTGTTTGAACTGACCGAGCAACCAGTTGCTGCCGCCGCAGGTTACGAGTTTGTTTCAGTCGAAGTCAAAGAGAAAGCTTTTCGATTTGACGGTGTTTTCCTGCCAGATACGGTAGAAAAGCCGATTATCTTTACGGAAGTTCAGTTTCAACGTAAGGATAATTTCTATCAAAGATTAGTTGCTGGAATAAGTTTGTACATCGAGCAATACGAACCCGAAGAAGACTGGCAAGCAGTAGCAATCTTTGCCAGACGCAGTTACGATCCTGGCGTGCTGAAGCATTATCGAGAATTCTTTGCCAGTAATCGGATTACGCGCATATATCTAGAGGATTGGCTCGATCGAAAAACTAACTCCCTAGGCATTTTAATCGTGCAGTTGATCCTGACCTCAGAGACAGAAGCACCAGAATTTGCCAAGCAGTTAGCAGTGCAAGTCGAGCAAGAAACCACACCACTTCAGCGAGAGGAGATTGTAGAATTTATTGAGACAGTGCTGATCTATAAGTTCCCAAAGTTAAGCAGAGAGGAGATTCAGGCCATGTTTACACTTGACGATCTAAAACAAACTCGGTATTATCAAGAGACCAAGCAGGAAGGTGTGCTGGAAGGTATGCAGCGAGGTATGCTGGAAGGTTTGCAGCAAGGGCAGTCTAATCTGATTCTGCGGCTCCTAGTGCGAAAATTTGGGGGTTTGAGTGAAGAGTCTCGATCGAACATTGCCCAACTGTCTCCAGCTCAAATTGAAGGTCTCGCAGAAGCAATCCTGGATTTTACTAGTGTTACCGAACTCGATCGATGGCTTCAAGAAAATAAGTAGATTTTGACATAGCAATCTCAATTTTTGATCGCGGTGGCGAACATGATGCCTTGGTATTTACGACTAGGTCGATCGCTAGGTACGCTTTCCACCACGATGCTGCTTGGCTCAAATCCGACTTTGGTGAGGACATCGACCAGATCTTGCTCAAAAATACTGACGGTGGGGAAATAGAGCGAGCCATCGGCTTCGGACTGTTCGATCGAGCCAAAATTAGCACCTTTCACCGCCGACATCACAATTGTGCCGCCTGATTTAATCAAAGCGGCGATGTTGGCAACAAAACGCTGCCATTCGTTATAGTCGTTGGTGGCAGCTTCGGCACAGGAGTTGGTGATCAAAATATCATAGGCGGCGGTCATGCCTGGAATTGGCGGTAATTGGCTGGCATCGCAAGGCATAACTTTGGTGGTGCGATCGCGAATTGCAGCTTCTCTGGCGGCAATTTCACGATCGGTAGGGGTTGCGCTAGTTTCCATCTCTATCGTTGTTTTGACAAATTCTCGCCAATCGAAGGCCGATCGATCTCCACTTAGCCACAGATTTAATTCTGCTAAATTTGGCTCCAGATAATCGCAGACGTGGATTTCATTCACCTTGGTGGCGGCGGCAATTAAAGGATAAATCGTAGGGCCACTGCCAAAATCCAGTAATTTAGTTGTATTTACGGCATTATCGGGCAAACTTGCAAAGAATCTGACATAGTAATTCAAAAAAGCCATGTTTTCCGAGCCGAGGTCGGAATAGTATTCATTCAGGTAGGCTCTAGCATCAAAATGTGCCCAAGCTTCGGTAATTTCTGTCGTTTGAACTTCAGGCGTTTGGACTTCTGGCTTTTCGGAAATCATATAATTCTCCTTGAGTTGAATTTTAAGACGATCGACTAGATCGATCGCAAGAGAAATTTAATCACAATTGTTTCGAGGCTTGTAGTTCGTTTAATTGCAGATTTTGACTACGGATGCGGCGCGAGAGGAGGCGAATGATATTAACCGCGATCCCTGGGGTTTCATCGATCGCCTCGTATAACTGCTGTTGGGTTAGTACCAGACATTCGGTTTTGATCATTGCGGTCACAGAAGCTGAGCGCGGCTCGGCATCAAATAGTGACATTTCGCCAAAACAGCTACCTTTATCCAGCAGGGCTAAGTCTTTCTCACTCAAATGGACGCGCACTTTCCCCGCCACCACGATGTAGAGCGATCGACCTTCCTGTCCTTCCGCGAAGATAGTTTTACCTGAGGGGAAAGAGATTTCATTCATAATCGATGCCAACCTTACAAGGAAGTCATCGCGCAGTTCTTTGAAAATTGGCACCCCCCGCACCAGTAACAGTCGATCGATACTAGTTAGCATTATTCCTCCTCAAACTATTACCAACCTCAAAGCTAATGCTCTTATGTCCCTCAAAGTAAGTGGCGATCGCTCTTGCCTGCGCCCCCACGAGAGCATCACGATCGTTTTGGAGTTTCGGTAAAAACTTTTCGAGCGATCGCGGTGATGCCACCTGGAGGTAAGAAATCACAGCCTCGCGCACAAAGCCAGTAGGATGATCCAAACATGCTAGTGTTTCACGCGCAGGGATGCCCCACCAATGCGATCGACCGACATGAAAGCAGCAGGCAAGCGTCCAATCTGACAAGCAGTGGCGGACTTCGACTAAATGACGTAAGCGTTTCACCCCAGACATAGGCTGGTAAGGGTATAGATCGGACAAAATCCGCAACCGTTCTGAAATGATTCGTTTGTCCACGATCGCTAAAATCATCTGCTTGTGAGTGAGGTCAATCGTATTATCGAGAATTTCAATTCCCCTTGCCAGACTGCCCTTAGAACCCGACAAAATGTTAAAAGATGCAGCTTGGATTGCAGATGGAGTATATAGCAACTTCATCAATAGGAATAGACGTTCGAGGCTGTCTTCGGTTTCCAAATTCAAGGCTTCGCGGAGGAGATCGGCTTCCATAGTCGAGATTTGATCCTGCGGCAGATCCTGAATTGCCGCCCAAGCTTCAGCCATCACACTGAGTTCTTGGTTCACCATAGTTTCGACCCCGCTACGCCCAATCATTTCTAGCGTTACTTCAATCCCAGCTTCATGCGAAATCCGAATCAAGGTACGGAGAATGGTGCGCCGTTTCTTGCCCCAAGCTTTGCCGAGTTGGCTGGCTAGCATGGTCACAGCCGCAGGTGTACCGATATCACCCATAATTTCCCAGGCACGCAGGCGCACACTTTCGAGCCGCTCTCGATCTTGTCCGAGTTGTAGCAATGACTCCAAGGCATCATCGCCAAGTTTGACCAGAGCTTCATAGGCAGCCTGACGGGTGGCTTTGTAGAATAGTCCACGAATTACTGAAGGGAAATAATCTTCTTCGCGGGTGGCGGCGATCGCTTTTAATAGAGCACAACGCACTTCGATCGAAGGGTCTTGCAGCAACATCGGCACATAAAATCGTAATGACTGCATATACGAGGCCTCTGCCAATGCCTGACAACCGAGAACTCGTTCGGGCTGATGTGGACTGGTGACCATTTGCCGTAACGTATTAGTTGCCTCGGCAATCTGAGCAGGAGTACCCAGACGCATCATCAGAGCCACTGCCGTACTACGAGTTAGGGGATTTTGCTCTGGGCCTAAATACTTGCGTAAACCCGCAATGTCGGGATTGGGATCGGCTAACAGGGTATAGCGCAAACACAGCGATCGAACTTGAGGTGAAGCGATCGGAGATTGCAGCAAGTCTTTAATAATCGGCAAATAGCGAGCATCGGGATTGAGCAGCATGGCATCTAGGCTTTGCTGTTGTAGTTCGGGGGTCATTTGCAACAGCAACGGCGCAAGCGACTCTCCGACAGTTTGAGGCGCAACCTGCGATAGCAGCTCAATGTAAACAAATTGATCGGCCTGGCTCCTCGATCTGACTAGAGATTCGGCTACAGCTCGGCGGACTTCTTTGACATCAACATCAGTTAAGCTCAACTGACCGCGTTCGACACTTTGGATCAGCAAATTCAGATAGCCGCGTCGCAACAGAAAAATCACGCTAATCCAGGCGAGAGCCAGTAATACCGTAATACCTGCAAAAATCCGTGATGCTGTGGCAAAATCGATCCCTAATGATTTTAGTAACTCGGTAATGCCCAAAATTGCCGCGCCCGCCAAACCAGTGGAGATCGGATCGGCAACTCCGCGCACAAACGACTGGATACGACTGCGAAACTGGTCGGGAATTGCCTGAAACAAAACAGGCGCAGTGCTAGCGACGATCGTGTAGCGAAACAGGTCATCACACCCCCGCAATGCCACAAACCCCACCATCAGACCGAACGGCGCGAATCCTGCCAAGATACTGAGAATGATGGTCAGCACAGGCGGGATCAGCACCGTAAAAAATAAGCCAATCTTCTCGGTGACACGACTGGAGCCAAATAGCTGCACGATTAGCTTCATCACGCCCAGAATGCCGCCCATATTGCCGACAAAACTAGCGATCGAATCCGCATTTTTGAGATTCACCTCTAGCTGACCAAAAAACTGGTAGGCGATCACAAAAAACACCAGTTGGGACAGCATGAAAAAGCCAAACAGCACAGTCACATAACTGCGGAGATTGCCTTGCATTCTGGGGGTCGAAAGTTCACCGTCTTCAGCTTCGTTGTACGCAGAATTTGGGAATGCCTGACGATAACGCTGCGAAATATAAAACAGCAGAACCGTACTGAACATCAACATGCCAAACGCCACCAACGTCACGTTTGTCAGTCCGATCGAATGCGCCAAAATTGGTAGCGAAAAACCACTGATAATTTCCGCCACAGTCACGCCTGTCCCCACAATCGGAAAAGCCCGCTTGACTTCACGAATATTAAATAACTGGTTTGCGGCGATGTCGCTATTGATGTAGCTGATCGTATAAACCGCATCCACCCACAGCCTTGCGCCAAAAATGCTAGCTCCATACAGAAACGTGCCTTTCATCCCCAGCCCTAGCCAAAAGCCAAACACAGGCAACGCCACTAAAAAGCCCATGCCCAGCATCACAGTCCTTAATGGCAAAATGCGTTGGAGCCAGGAGTAAAACACGCCCATGATCGAGACCACCACAGCGATCGCCATGTATGCCCAGGTCAGTGTCTCTACCGAAAATGTACTCAAAACCAACGAGTCGCTGATCCCCTCCAGCCAAACTCCACCAACAAAAACGCTGGCATTAAACAAGAACATCAAGACCGTGCGTTCCACCTCTTCGGGTCGCAAGTTCAGCGTTCTTAGTATTTTGCGTGATATAGACTCAGGAGCCTGACTAGATGCAGCGTGCATAAATTATGTTCTCGACCAAAATCAAATTAACCAGCTACCATAAAATCTGCGTCTAGTCTACTGCCATCGCTGGATTTTAAACGATCAATATATTTGAAAATGAGATTGATTTGATGAATAATTATTGGTTGACACTGTGGATCGATCGATGACTCATTCAACATGGACTGCTGTGGTAGAAAGAATAGAGCAAATTTCGGAGCCAGAGTTTTATCGGCAATATATTCTGCCCCAAAAGCCTGTAGTGATTACTGGCATGATGCATCACTGGCAAGCTATGCATAAGTGGTCGTTTGAGTATTTCAGCCAACTTCGATCGACCCAACAATTCGCGATCGAGCAGGGCAATGTTATGCAGAATGAAACTCTGTTTTACAAGCAAGAATTTGGTCAGTACATCACTAAGTTGATCGAATCGATCGATCGTGATACACCCGCAATTAAAACTAAACCCGCAGATGTTGCTTACCTATCCGTGTTCGATATTTTTCAAGCCTTTCCCGCTTTAAAAGCTGACGTTGACTTTAGCTTAATTGCCGCGCATAAGCTGATCAATTTTATCTATGCTTGGATTGGGCCGCAAGGGACGGTGACGGGCTACCACGCTGATTGGGCAGATAATATTTTGGCTCAGGTGTATGGCACAAAGCGGATCGATCTGGTATCTCCCGCCCAAGATGCCTGTATGTATCCCAGTGCCAAGTTTGAATTTAGGACTAAGTTGAGTTCGATCGATCCCGATCATTTCGATCGACAACTCTATCCCTTATTTCAGCAAGCCCAGCCGTTCACGACCACACTGCATCCTGGCGAAATGATTTTTATCCCACGCGGGTGGTGGCATCGGGTGGAATCACTCAGTCGATCGATCAGCATCAACAATTGCGGTCTCGATCTCAAATCGATCTTGCTCGATGAATCGCGAGAACAAGTCAAAGCTTTGTTGCATCACCTCGGCTTATACGGTCGTGAATGTACGTGCCATACGATTCAAAACGGAAAGCGCATCCGCAAATGATTCTCTCTAATCTTCCAATAGCGTTTAATTGACTTGTATTGATTCCTCGATCTCCAAGATATGACTATATGATCGATCTGCATTAGAGTATCAGCTAGGGGGAAATTGAGGAATTAGCCGAGAAGGGAAAGAGATCACTTTCTCAGAGGGTTGACCTATTTCTAAACTAGGCTTTAGAGTATCGCACTATGATTGAAACAAATTTAGACAGGCAAGAGCGGCATATCGATCGCCTAGTCGGGATTGCGGAGACACTGATTAGCCATCGGTAATCATGGCTGAAATGAAATGAGAAACACATGCCAAAATATTCTTTCACTCCACCCCAGAAGTATGGATGACGCGATCGATTTATTTGCCAGCCAACTTGCCCAGAAAAACTTTGCCAGTGCCTCAGCAACTCTGAAGCAATTATTAAAGCAAAATCCAGAAGACTCGCAGGTGCAAATCTTGGTGGCACGGTTTCACTTTGCGACGGGCAAGCCTGACCAAGCAGAGACGATCTATCGTCGCATCCTGCGGTCTGAAACCCAAAACAAACTACTCACCCAAGCAAGACAGGGTTTAAAAGCGATCGAAGATGCCGAAATTCAGGCCCGTCGAGATCGGATGGCAATCTCGATGGCAAAAGCTGGGAGCAAAGGTCTGGCATTTCTGGCGATTCAACCTGTGGCACCCGATGCTAGAAAAGCCATAGCTGAGAAACTTGCTCGCATTTTTCGGATCGATAATTACACGGCACAGAGCCAGATTCCCAGCCGTTATCAGCGCATCTTTCGGATTGGTTTACTGGGCGAACTTAGCAGTTATGGCGAGGAATTATGTGCGGCGGGTGTGCCAGCGATATGGGTGAGTTTGGATTCGATCGCCAAAATCTCGGTTTATACGGTTGACTACTTTAAATTGACCGATATTCATCACCTACATGCGGTGTGTGGAGAAGAGGAAGTTACGTTCGATCTCAGCGAAATTAAACGTCGCGTGGTCGGTCAAATCCCCACCTTTGGCGAAATCGTCACCGTCAATGCCAAGCATAAGCTGGTGCGAAAAGATGACATTCTCGACCAAATTCGGATTTGCGATCTGCACTTATCGAAACGCAACTGCATTCTGCGCTTTCACGAAGGACAATATCAATTCGATCGAGGGATGCAATTGGAAGTCCATCAAACTCTGAAACACATCGCTCCAACCGTCCAAGAACGTTGGGCAGCTTTAACCAAATGGTTTGACCAATCTCTCACCTCATTGCCCAACTCAGTGCCGATTTATGACGAATTTGTCCCTTTTGCGGAGATGTCGATCGATTTCCCCGAATTTCTCAAAGAGTTAACATCCCACATTGACTTGGAACGGCAGAAACCGAGCCTCTGGGATAACTGCTTCCAACTTTATAGCGGCTCAATCTATGAACTACCCCACCCTGCTACGCGAGGATGGGGTTTCTAAATTCCCATCAAGCAAGGAGTGTTTTTTACGCTTCTT